>WNFX01000146.1_pt1 | contig 57376 bp, 110 predicted proteins | sample 5400111 | NCBI WGS metagenome assembly WNFX01 (sample SAMN13153363, study PRJNA577476) | soil metagenome | isolation source: 40 cm soil or saprolite under grassland replicate 1 | place: USA:California | collected 2016-06-15
AGCTGGATCACCTCGACGTTGCCGATGCCGTTCATCGCGACGTGGCGGCGCAAGGTGGCCGCGGTGTCCGGGTTCGCCTCCACCGCGTACACCTTCGACGCCTTCTCCGCCAGGCGCAGCGACCAGTGGCCGACATGGGCGCCGACGTCCAGGAGGACGCCGCCGGGGGGAAGCAGCGGCGGCAGGACACCCCGCAGGTTCTCCTCGTGGGGCGCCCAGCCGAGCCCGTCGCCGGTTTTCATGCCGCGGTCAATCCACGTCAGGCCGTCAGCTTCGCGGATCTTCTCCGGCAGCCTCCGCGGCCTGGCGGCCCGCCGGGCGAGTTCTTCTTTCTTCGCCTCGAGCAGGCCCCCGAACGTCGCCATGATGGGCCGCCAGTACTTCTCCGTGACCACGCCGGCGTCGTAGTCCTGGGCGAACGCGAACGCCTCGGCCCGCATGGTCTCGTCGCGGGCCTTCTCATAGGCCTGCTCGTAGGCGTCGGCGATCTCGCCGATGTTCGGGACGGCCGCCCACGCGCCCTGGCTGTCGTGCCACATTCGCTGCCAGCCGACTTTCCATCCCGACCCGCACAGTTCGGTCATCGCGGTGGCGTCGGTCACTATGACGGGGGTGCCGCACGCCTGCGCCTCGACGATCGGGATGCCGAACCCCTCGCCGTAGGAGCAGTTCGACAGGACGTCGGCGGCGCGGTAGATGTCGGCGACTGCGGACGGGTTCAGGCCCTTGCGGTAGGTGTAGATGTCGGTGTAGGTGTAACTTCCCGGCGGCAGGTGATCTTCGAGGAACGACCGGAGCCGCATGCCCTGCGGCTGGTCCACGTCGGTGTGCAGCACCAGATGCGCGTCGTTGTGGCGTGCCCGGAGCTGCGCGAACGCGGCGGCCTGCTCGGCGAACGCTTTCCGGTTCCCGTCCCGGCCGACGTTGTTGGCGACCATGGCGACGACGAACGCGTCCTCGGGCAGGCCCGCGGCGGCACGCGCGGCGGCCTTGTCGCCGGGGCAGAACACGGCGGTGTCGATGCCGTGCGGCGCGTAGAGGGGCCGGAACCCGGCGTCGCGGAGCACGGCCTCCCCGAACCGGGACATCGCGATGGGGACGGCGCCCATCACGTTCAGCCACCCGGCGGTGACCTGCGGGACCTGAAGGTGGTCGACCGGCGCCCACGCCCCGACGCAGAGCTGGTCGAGCAGCGGCGACTCGAACGTCCACACGTCGCCGAGGGTGATGATGATGCCCTTGACGGAGGCTTCCTCGATTGACCGGCACCGTTCGGCCCCGAAGTGGTGCAGGGCGTGGGGGACGATCACGTCGGCGCCGTACGGGGCGGAGTAGGACGGGTAGCAGGTCATCCCGTCCCACTGCATCTGCGCGCCCTGGAGTCCGTAGTAGACGGACAGGGCGACGTCGTGGCCCATGTCCCGGATACGCGGGGCAAATATCGCTGTTTGCGTTCCGTATCCGGTCGGCGCCCACGGACTGACACTGTGCCACAAAACGCGCACTATGCCGCCTTCCCGTGCGCGGCCTGCTGGTGGTCAGCGAGCCGGGCCTTACGGACGGTCGCGAAGCACACCGGGCACTCCGCGGCTACCGGCTGCGCCTCGGGCTGGTCAAGTTCCATGCGCACGGCGGTGTCAATCTTCAATGGGTTCCTCCGGGATGGGCGGCAGCCCCCGCTCCCGGAGGGGGACGGGGGCTGCCGGGTCATGGTGCTTTCTTCACGGCCGGACGGGCGGCCTGGCTCCTGGGCTCCCTGGCCGGCTCCGCCTTCGCCGGCACGTCCTCGACCAAAGTGGCCAGGCCGGTGGAGACGAACGTCCGCGCCCAGGCGACGGCTTTCTTGTCGCCGTCGTCGACCTCGACGGGCTGGTCGGGCGCCCACGACGCGACCAGCCCGTCCGGGCCGGCCCCGGCCGCCGGGCCGTGGACGATGATCTTCATCAGGTGCTCCCCCGGCCGGTGCCGTACCCGGCGACGGAACCGTACCGGCGCGCCGCGAGGTAGGGCGAAACGGGCTCGCCGTCAGCGGTCGCCGCCGGTGTGTCCTGCGCGACGGCCGCGTCGCCGGTGTCCCCGATGTCCGGGATCGCCTCCCCGGCCGTCTGCTTGCCGACACCGCCGAGGTCGTCGCCGAACACCGCTTCGCGCGGAGTGGTCATCACATGCCTCCCTGGCCTGGGTCCGGCGGCAGCGCCCGGCCGCCTTCCTGGCCGGCGACGCCGGGGCCGCCGAGGTCGCCGAACACGCTGTCAGGGCGCGGCACGTCACCCCCGCCGCCGGACGGGTTGGTAGTCGGGACGCCCCACTCGTTGCGGGGCGAGTCCGGCAGCGGCGGCAGGTCGGTGCCGTGCTGCTGGCCGCCGCCGAGAGGCCCGAACACTGTGTCAGGCGCTGTCATCACGTCCTGCCTCCCTGTCCGCCGGGGTCGGTGCCCACGGGCGCGGCCTCAATGGCGGGGCCGCCGGTCTGGCTGCTGACACCGCCGCCGAGGTCGCCGAACACGCCGTCGCCGCCCGCGGGCGTGACGCCGGTGGCGTTGATGTCCGACATGACACCGCCGCCCTGCTGCTGCCCGGGCCCGCCGAGGCCGCCGAACACGCTCCCGCTGCCGCCGCCGGCCTGACCGGACATGCTGTACGCCTCCGCCCCGGCGCCGATACCCGGCGTCGGGATCGGGACGTCCGCGCGCTGCTGCACCATCACCGCCTCCTGGCTAGACGAGGTACTTGGCGAACGCGGCCGGGCGGATCACGTCACCGCCGACGCGCTCCCGGAACAGGAACGCCACCAGCCCCTGGTCCGCGTACCGCTCGTCCAGCCGCTGCACGGTGATCCGCTGCCGGTCCGCGATCAGGTACCCGGACCGGATGTCGCCGAACAGCACCGCCGGCGCGCTGCCCGGGTTCGGCAGCCCGGTCACCCGGTAGTAGGCGCGGCCGAACAGCCGGTCCGGCTGCCCCGCCTGGTTCGACGGCTGCCACAGGTAGTTCGACGTCGAGTCCTTCAGCAGGGCGATGGCCTGCGTCGCCAGGTCAGAGCCGAGGTAGGACCCGGTGTTCGCGAACCGGGCCAGGATCACGTACTGCAGCTTCTTCAGGTCGTCGGGCACGATCACCGCCGACGTCGCGGCGGTGACGCCCTGCGCGGCCGGGATGGCGCCGCCGATGGTGGCCCTGATGGCGATGCCGAACGGCTTGGACGTGCCGTTGCCGTTCGCGAACGCGTCGTCCTCCATCTCGGCGAACTTCTGCCCCACGATCTCCTGCACCAGCGACACGAGGTTGGCGTCGGTGTCCATCAGCTCGTCGGTGCCGACCTGCACCATCGCCACCAGGTCCTGCACGGTGACCGTGTTCGGCCCGGTCGCCGCGATCGCCGCGTCCGTCGGCGGGGTCGCGCCGCCCGCGTTGGTGATCTCGATCTGCCCCCAGCCCGCGGTCACTCCGGTCAGAGCGCGCACGTCCACTAGGTTGGAGGTGGTCGGCCGGACCAGCGCCAGGTCCCGCAGAACCCCGAGCCGGGGGAGCTGCAGGAAGATCGGGCCGGCGAGGTCGTGCGGGACGATGATCTGCCCCGTCGTGTTCTCGATGATCGCCGCCTTCTCCTCCAGGTTCAGCGCGTCCTTGCCGGACCGCAGCGCCTTCGCGAACGTGGCCGTGGCGAACCGCTTCGCCATCGTCTCCGACATTCCCTCCGGCGCGCCCCCGGTCGCCCGTGCCACCGCGGCGTCCCGGGCGGCCTTCTCCCCCAGTGCCGGGTGGGAGCCGTCCGGTGACGCCGACCACTGCTCCAGCTCGTTGTGCTCCCGCTCGGCCTCCGCCAGGCCGCGGAGCCGTATCGCCTCGGCGTTCAGGGCCTTCATGTTCGCCAGCTCGTCGGCGGGCATCTTCGTCGGGTCCTCGTACCGGTCCTTGATCGCCCGGGCGAGGTGGATGCAGTTCAGGGACTTGTCCATCAGGTCCTGAAGCCGGTTGGTCACGGTGCGCTCCTTCCGAGCGAGTCCTGGATCTCGGCCTCGAGCCGGTCCATCTCCTTCGCCTCGCGCTCGACCTCGAGCGGGGCGAGCGGTCCGGCGAGTGCCGCGGGCGGCTCACCGCCGGGTGCCCCGTCGGGCGGCCCGGAAGGTCTGGCGATGACCGACAGCGCGTAGTCCGCCGCCGTCACGCCGGTCTTCTTCTCCGCAGTGCCCCCGTCCGGGGCGGCTGCGGGCGCAGTGGGCTGACCGTCGTCAGGCCCGGCTGCGTCGTCAAGGGGCTGGTACGCGGCGACCAGCAGGTCCGCGGCCGCCTTCGCTGCCGGGGCGAACCCGATGCCGAGCGCCTTGCTCATCGCGTCGGCGAACTGGGTGAAGTCCAGGCTGGCCGACCCGGAGACCTCGATGCCGAACTTCCTTGCCGCCGCCAGGATCTTCGGCATCGCCTGCTTGCCGAACTCTGACTGGGGCGCGCGGGCCAGGGCGTTGCGGGCGTGCGCCTCGTCGTGGACGGGGAAGTGCCGCAGCGACCGCGGCGTGGTCCTCCCTCCGTCGTCTTTCTTGCCGCCGGGCTCGATGTAGGCGAACGCGGAGTCCGGCAGGTCGTTGATGCTGGCCGACGCCATGGCCGCCTTCGCTGAGGCCAGCGCGAGGGTGTTCATCGGGAACGGCGTCACCGTCGCCTCGAACAGCTTCAGCTCCTGCAGGAATCGCGCTGACTTCCCGGCCACCTCCCCCAGGTAGTGCCGCACCGCCTCGTAGGTGAACGACATGCCCCGCAGGTGACCCTCGATCATCTTCGTCCGGACCGACTGGGCCTTCGGGTCGGAGGAGAACCCGGCGCGGACCCACAGGCCCACCGGGTCCTCCCTCGCGTCCCGCACCGACCCGATCACGCCGTCGGTGGTCAGGTCGTGGTCGGCGATCAGCGGCAGCGGCTGCCGCGACCCCCGCCAGTCCGCCAGGGTCTTGCGGAACGCCCCCGGCAGCACCACGTCGCCGCCCTGGTCGACGTTCCCGAACACCGACGCGTAGCCCTCAAGCTCGCCGCTGCCGCCAGTCGCCTTCCACTCGGTGACGGGGGCGATCAGGTGCTCGCGCATTGCCGGCTCCTTGCCGATCGGATGGGCCGCGGACTCGGCCGCGTACAGCGCCCGCTGGTGGGCCAGCGCCTCACCGCGGGTGGAGTGGCAGCCGCCGCGCACGATCTCGCCGGTTGCCTTCAGGTACACCGCCCACGGCTTCGACACCGGGCACGAGTCCCGCTTTCCGACGCCCCACGGCATGGGTCAGTGCCCGCGGCCGTTAGCGTGCGCCAGCCGTTTGCGGCTGAGATCATCAAGGAACTGGTCCGCGTAGCTGGCCACCCGGACCTGCGGCAGCGGCGGTGCCGCAGGGGGCGTGTTGGGCGCGTCCCCGGGCGGCGCCACGTCGGGCGCTCCGCCGGGAGGCTGCAGCCCGACCACGTCGCCGGGCTCCGGGGCCGCGCCCTTCGGCAGCGGCACCGACCCGCGGGGCAGCAGGAACACGTCGCCCGCCGGGTCGTCGTCCAGGCCGACGAGCCGCCGGAAGTCGTTCACGGTGATGCCGCCGTGCGACAGCGCGTTGACGCCCCGCTCCCACTTCGCCGACTCCGCCTCCTGCAGGGCCAGCACCTGGGAGTTGTCCCACCGCACCGTCACCCGCTGGCGGCCCGTCCCGGAGAACTCCGGCAGCAGCCGCGTTTCCACCGGGTCACGGAACCGGCGCTGCAGGCTGAAGATCCCCTCCTCCCACAGCTGCTTGCGGGCCTCGGCGTAGTTCGTGAACGTCGACCGGTCCAGGCCCACCTTCGCGCCGACCAGGATCGGCGGGACCTGCATCGCCGCGCAGATCCGCGACTCGGAGAACGCACGCAGGTCCGGGAACTCCAGGTCCCGCAGGCTCATCCCGAGCGGCTGCACGTCCATGCCCTGCTGCACCACCGCCGGCTCCCCGCGCCGCGCGCCGGAGAACGCCGCCTTCCACTTCCGCTTCAGCACGTCCGCGACCGCCTGCGTCACCTCGCTGGCCGTCTTGATCACCACGCCGGGGACGGCGTAGTTGCGGAGCAGCGTGTCCACGAAGTCCGTCGCCGCATTGTCCAGCGACACCGCCCGCGCCGCCGGCCGCAAAGGAGCCTGCCCGAAGTAGGCGTTCAGCGGGTTCGCGTACTTCACGTGGATCATGTCCCGGAAGTCGATCGGGATGATCGCGGACGTGACATTCCTGGCCGACGTGGTGGGGTCCAGGATGTAGCCGTACGACCACACCCGCGGGTCGTAGGTGGGGAAGATCCGGATCAGGTCCGGGCGCACCGGCCACAGCTCCGCCGGCAGGCCGTCGCGGCCCCGCTGGATCAGCCAGTAGCAGTTACCGGCCAGGTCCAGGTACGTCACGCTCAGTTCGAAGAACGCGAACTCGCCGGTCACCGGGTTCGGCTGCGCCACCAGCCGACGCAGCCGGTGGTCCTCCAGCGACTCGCCGTGCGCCGCCGGCTGGTTCCCCGGGTACACCCGCAGCACCGACTGGGGCAGGTTCTCGGCCCGCTCCCGGATGCACGCGTACACCAGCTCGTTGCGGCCGTACCCCGCCGACGCCGCCGACTGGTAGCTGGCGTCCGGGTACAAGACGCCGTCCAGGTTCGGCTTCCCGCCGGAGAACGCCGGGATCGTCAGGACGTTCTGGGTGCCGTCATTGGCGGGAAGGAGAAGCTGCGCGGCCTTCCGCTCTGCCGACCCGTCCAGCCAGCCCATTACGCCGGCGCGTCCTTCCGCCGGATTATGAGCACGTCCTCCGGGGCATAGACACGCTCGCCGGGCCTCAGTGTCAGCCGCCGGGCCTCAGTGATCTCTGGAAGGTTCATGCACCCCACCCGCTGAGCAAGCTGACCCCTGCCAGCGCAGCCGCGCCCGCGATCAACGCCGCGCCCGCGCCCAGCGCCAGCCCGAACCCCGCGGGCAGCAGCACCACCGCGCCGCCCATGCCCGCCACCGCCGTCACCCGCCGCGGCGCAGCCGCCACGCGCGCCTTTACCGCCCACGCCACCGCGGAAACCCGCGTCCAGGCCCCCGAGAGCGCCGTATCCGCAGTCCGCGGCCACAGCGCAAGCACCAGCAAAGCCCCCGCAAGCAGCGCCCAGCCCGCCCCGGCCAGCACGAAAACGCCCGCAAATGCCAGGCAGGCTGCCAGCAAGGACCGGGCCATTGATCTGCTCCCTAGAAGATGTCAGGGTCAGGCGGCGGCCGGACCCCGAACGTCGCGAACCCGTGCCGCGCCAAAGTCACCGCCTCCAGCGGGCTGATATCAGCCGCCGACCTGTCCCACGACCACGCCCACGCATCCGCCAGCCGCCGCGTCCGCGCCCCCGCCACCGCCGCATCCAAAGGTCCCTGCCCCAGGTGCCGCCACCGGTCATTGACGACGTCCTGCGCCAGCGCCCCGCACGCCTGCGCGAACTCCGCCGGCCCCGTGACCTGCAGCCGCCGCTTCCCCGCCGGCACCGGCTTCCCCGCAGGCACGACTACCCAGCCGTGCTCGTTCAGCTCCTTCAGCAGCGCCGACTGCGCACCCGGCGTCCCGTTCACCGTCAGCACGCACGGGTCATGCCGCACCCACAGGCCATCCAGCCGGGCGACCAGCCCGCCGGTCCCCGGCTGCGGCGGGTCCGTCAGCTCCCCGTGACTCCGCCCGTCCGCCCGCCGCCCCGCCACCGCCACCGCCGAGCTCGACAGGTCCGGCGCCACCGCGAACGCCAGCGCCACCCGCCCCTCAACCCGCGACCCCGCGTCGGCACGCGCCGCCCACTCGCCCAGGTCCAGCCCGGCCGCAGCCGCCCCCGACATGTCCGGGACGTTGCCGTACGCCCGCGCGAACTCCGCCGGGTCCATCGACGCCCGCTGCCCCCGGATCGCGTCCAGCGTCACCGTGTGCGCCCACTTCCCGCCGCCGCACCGGCACGGCGGGTCCGGGCACAGCGCCGGCATGAACCCGAAGTACGACCCCTCGTCACCCGGGTCCCACCCGTCCGGCGCCGCATACTCGAAGTACGCGACACCCCGCCCCGAGTCCTCCGCCACCGCGGCCCGGCCCAGGTCCATCGCCCGGTTCAGCACCACCGACGCCGCCGTCCCCGCCGTCGAGCACACCAGCACCTGCGCGTCCCGGACCGTCAGCATCGCCGGGCCCAGCCCCTGCTCCCGGCGCCCGTCCGTGTCATGCCACACCTCGTCCAGCACCGCCTGGTGCAGCGTCTTGGAGTGACCCGACGACGCGGAAGTGGACAGCAGCAGGATCAGCGACCCGTTCGCGAACCGGATGTACTCGTTTCCCATACCCTCGTAGATCCGGCCGACCAGCGGCCTCAGCCGCCGCGACCCGCGGATCAGCGGGTACAGCTCATGCAGCCACTTGTCCCGCGCGTCCTTCCCGCTCTGCGCCGTGAACGCCGACCGCTGCGGCTGAGCCCACCGCGGCGACACGCACCGGTTCACCTGCCAGCACAAGAACAGCGTCGTCTTGCCCTGCTGCCGCGGCACCGTCACGACCACCCGCCGGTACGCTGGCAGCCCGGTCTCCCGGTCGACCTCGCAGCCCACATCCGCGACCAGCCGCTGCCACGGCATGAACGGCTGCTCCAACGCAGCCGCGACCGACGCCAGCTCACCGCCGAACGTCGCCCGCTCAGCCCTCCGCCTCGTCGCGAACCTCGGCTGACAGGGCGGCAACAGCCTCCTCGAAGGAACCGCCAGCACCGTCATCCGCCGCCAGCTCCCTCACCGCCTCCCGGTACTGCCGCCACAGCGCCGCATTAGACGGGTCCGCGTCCAGCGCCCGCGCCATCGACCGCACCATCTGCACCGCCGCCGCGTCGACCTTCTCCAGACGGCCCAGCCGCCGCAGCTCCTTCAGCGTCTGCTCCACCTGGCCGCCGTTCGTCGTCCGCACGCCGCCCCCGGAAAAGTTGAACAGTAAATAAATCTTGTTCGGCTGTGGAGTCGCGGCGGAGGGTCCTGTGATCGTGATTCTGGCGCCGGAGGGTGCGAGGCCTGTGACCTGCGGTTTTACCAGCGGCGGGAGGTGGTCCACGCGGTCTGCGGGAGGGTTCGGCGACGCCGGGGGGAGGGGCGGTTGCGGTTGCCGCGCCGGGCGCCGTCGGATTCGTTGCACCGTTCGTGTTCGGGGCCGGTCCATGCGGTGCGGTCGGGGGTGTGGCCGAGGTGCCAGGGCGTGCCGGGGGTGATGTGCCGGGTGGGCATGAGGCAGATGGCGGCGTGGCAGATGCCGTGGCCGGCGTCGACGACTGGTTTCCAGCGGGCGCGGAGCTTGCGGTGGGGGGTGCCGTAGCCGCGCTGTGCGGTGGTGCCCTGCCAGCGTGCCATCAGGACACCCGTTCGCCGGTCTGCGGAGATGCGTCGCCTGCCAGATAAGCTAACAAACCTTCACGCTCAGTGGCAACGGTGCTGCCGAGCCAGGGCAGCAGGGCGAGGTGGAGTGCGGCCAGGCCGGTGTCGCCGTCCCAGGGGTAGGTGCGGCGGGGGCGTCCGCCGAGGGGGTCGCCGGTGTGCCGCACCCCGGACGGCGGCAGGTTCAGCGCGGCGACGACCATGATGAGCTGTTTCTCGGTCATGGGGGGGCGGAGTACCTGGGCGGCTTCGGCCAGGGTCAGGTCCGCGTCCACCCGCTCATGGTGCCACGCAGGCCTCCCGGAAGCGGCTGAGGTCATTCCAGTAGCGCCGGCCGGTCACGACGCTGGTGGCGAGGCCTCCGCGCGGACGGTCATCAGCGACGCTGCAGACCCACCACTCCTCGCCGTTCCATTCCGTGCCGGTGACCGTGATCGTTTCCTGGGCGTGCGGATTGCCGCGTTCCCAGATCCAGCGTGACCCGATCGCGGGGACCGGTGCGCTGCGGTCATAGGAACTGGTGCGCGGCTTGCTCATGTCGCCATCCACCCGCTCATGGTGCCACGCAGCGCGGACACGAGTACTCCTCAGCGAGCGGCCGACACGTCTTGTAATGCCGCTCGGCCTTCCACACCCAGTCGTGGATGTCCATGTGGGTGGCGGCCATGACGGGCTTGTTGCAACGACCGCAGTCCATGATGATCCAGCCGTCAGACGACAGGCGCAGGTGGTACTCGGCGTCGTCCGGGACAATGTCCATCCAAACAAGGTCGGTGGCTGGCGTTTCGTTCACGTGATGGTCCCGTCGGACCACTCGACGCAGCCTGCCGACACGGTGCCGCTGATGACGCGGCCCTCCCGCCCGCAGCCGATGCAGCGCAGCTCGGCGGGCTGCCCGTGGTCGCGCTGCCGGTAGCGGAGCATGGGGCGGGCGCAGCGCTGGCAGCAGCGCGGGCAGGGGCCGGGGATCTCCCGCCACGGCTGCTCCTCGTCGATGGCGGGGAGCTGCAAGACGGCGTGGAGGCAGCGGGCGAGCTGGCGGGCCGCGTCGCAGCGCAGGCACGGGCACGGGAGCCGCTTGCGTTTGCCGCTGGCGTCGGTCACCCAGACGGGCGGCGGGCACGGCGGGAGTGCCTCGGCGAGCCGGACGGCGGCGGCGAGGGCGGCGAGGGTGTTGCGGTCCGAGCCGCCGCGCGGGGCGGCGGCGGTGCCGGTGACGGCGAGCCGGAAGTCCGCCTCGGCACGGCGCGGCAGGGCGTGGATGTCGAACCACAGGTTCTCGGCGGCGGGGTTCCACGGAGGCCTGCTGCACGGCTGCTTGCGGCCGGTGACCGCGCCGGTGCCGGGTTCGGCGCGCAGGACGCGGAGGTAGGGCAGCCACGCCTCCAGGCCGGCCCGCGCCTCACCCAGCCCGGTCACGGCGCATCTCCAGGTTGTCGCGGCGCTGCTTCCGGTCGAACGCCGGCCACTTCAGCGTCGCCAGGACGGCGATGCGCCAGCGCGGCCGGTGCGCCATGAAGGACTGGCTCTCCCGCACCCAGTGGCGGTAGCCCCAGTCGGAAGCGGCCCTATAGCCGCGCCTCGTCGTGCTCACGCGGTCCCGCCTTCCTGCCCGGCCACGACCGCCTCGGCCCAGGTGTAGCCGCAGCGGGCGCACCGCCGCTCCAGGCACTCGCCCATGTGCCCCGTCCGGGTGAGCATGCTCTTCGGCACGTACTCCACGCCGTGGCCGCCGGCCTGGCCGCACTTGGCGCACCGGGTGTCGCCGCTGAACGGCGGCAGCCCGGTCACGGCGCGCACCGGTGCGCCTCAGCCGCCGCGACCAGGGCACCCAGCGGCACCCTGCCCTCGAACGGGTGGTCGTGCACCGGGCCGGCGGTCATGCCGGGTGCCGGGTCGTCAAGCCACTGCCCGCACTTGTCGTGGACCAGGCCGAGTTCCGCGGACCCGTCGTTACACCACGCGGCGCTGACCGTGAACCCGCCGGGCCCGGTCACTCGCTGCCTGCCTGACGGTAACTCCACCGCAGCAGATCGGCGAACACGGCGGCGGCAGCCCCGACCCCGGCGGACCGCAGCACGAGCAGCCACTCGCCGTGCACCGGCCAGGCCAGGTTGACGAGGGTGATCCAGACGACGGCGAGGATGACGCGCGCCCACCACCAGCGGCGGCCGGCGCCCTTGCGGGCTGGTGGTTTCACGGGACCCATACCAGCATGCCCTTCGGCGCCCGCGCATCCCAGTGCCCGGCGTTTATGTAGGCGCGTTCCAGCGGGCCGAACGGCTGGGCGGTGACCTTCTCGGCGGCGAGGCCGTCGGCGGTGGCCTGCAGGATGTCCGCGACGTCGCAGCGCTGCCGGCGGGCGAGGCCGTTCAGGGTGCCGGTGCCGTCCATCTCGTGCCGGCCGGGCGGGAACGGGTGCGGGCCCGGCGCGGACGACACGGTGTCGAGCCACGCCTGCGCGAACACCGACATGTCGTAGAACTGCAGCGACTTCCACTGCGCGGCGGCGACGGGGAACGGGCCTGCTGCCGCGAGCACCCTGGCGGCGGCCTGCGCGCCGGTGAGGTTCCAGTCGGCCACCCACAGGGACACGCCGTCGCGGACGCCGCCGGCGATGAGGGCGTTGACGACGGGGGTGATGTTCCACGCGGAGGCGTAGACGGCGGGCCTGCGCTGGCCGGGGCGCGCGCCCAGGGCGAAGCTGGAGATGGCGGCCTTCGCCCAGGGGGCGCACTCGGCCAGCGTGGCCGCGCGGTCCTCCACGTCGAGGACGTCGGCGTCCGCGGCCTCGTCCAGCGACAGCAGGGGTGACTGGGCGATGCGGACGGCGCCGGGGTGGTCCAGCCAGTCCTGCGCCGTCCACCTGATGTCCGGGGAGCCGGTGACGTACCCGGCGGCGTGACCTGCGGGCAGGTGGCCGATGTTGGCGTGGGTGCTGTCATAAACCGGCACAATCATGGTTGCTCCTTCTGGTCGTCCAGCACGGTCAGGTTGCCCGGCGATGGTGTCCATCAGCGTCCCGCAGCAGTCGTAACGGACTGCCCAGAACCGGTCCTGCCAGCCCCACTCCGTGGTTTTGGCGCCAGGGACGGACGTGCCGGTCACTCCTCGGACAAGGTGCGGGTGGTAGCGGGTCAGGTCAGTCTCAAGCCGGACCCGATGGCTTCCGTAAGCGCTCACGGCGTGTCTCCCTGCGCCGGGCCGGCGGCGGTCACTGACGGGTCCGTCGCCCCGTACCACGCCGGGGCGCTGGCCGGGGCCACGGTGACGGTCACGTCGAAGGTGACCGGCGGCGGCTGGGGCGGGAGCCAGGTGACGGGCGTCCCGGCGGTGGTCACGGCGCGTCTCCCCTCGCCGGGCCGGGCGGCATCTCGTAGAGGTGCCAGACAAGGCCGCGCACCCGCTGGCAGGTGCCGGCCCACCGCGCCTCGGGCGGGAGCGGCTGGCCGGTGCCGAACACGCGGAACGCCCGGTCCGCCCGGCCCGCCTCCGGGTCGTGCTCGGTCCAGAACTCGACGCTGCGCGCGTCGGCTGCGGCAGCCACGGCGAGCGGGCCGCCCGTCAGCGTGAACTCGTGCTGGCAGTCGTCAACGGGGACGACGTGCCGGTGCAGGTGGCGGGTCACGGCGCGTCTCCCTTCGCGGGGCCGGTTCCGGTGGCGGGAGGCTGCACGGCAGGCGGCGGCGCGGGCCGCACATGGCCGCCGCTGCCTGATGGCTCATGCCAGGCTGGCAAGGCTCCAGACGGCGGCTCCCACGACCCCCTGGCCATGCGGACACGGTCGAGCACGGCGGTCTCCTCCGCCGTCAGCAGCTTCGGCCGCGACGTGTGCGGCGCCAGCCACCCCGCCGCCAGCGTCACCGCCGTCACGACCGCCGCCGTCGTCGCCGCCGGCGGGGCGTGGAACCCGCGGACGTAGGTCTGGAGGAGCTGCAGGACGTGGGCCGAGCGGGTGGTGACGGTGATCATCGGGTTCCTTCCTTCGGGTTGCTCATGGCCGCCCGCATCGCCGCGACGCGGGCGCGGACGTCCATCACCCCCACCACGCCCCCGGCCGGGTCGGCCTTGATGCCCAGGCTGACGTGGCCGAACTCGTCGCGGCCCAGCCGGTGGAACGCCATGGCGGCCTCCCGGCTCGGGTAGCGCTGGGCGAGAACGTCGGTGCCGTTCAGGCCCGCCGCGGCACCGCCGAGGAGCCAGCACGCGGCGGCCGGGTCGGACACGGGCCGCGGCTGCCCCCAGGCAGCGGTCAGCGCCTCACGGCGGGTTTCGAAGTCACCAGTCACGGCGTGATCCTGTTCGTGTACTCGGCGTAGCCGGCCCAGGTCCAGCCGGGCGAGAACACCGCGACGACCTCATCGTCCAGCCACACCTCCAGGTAGCCGGCGTCGCCGCAGGTGAAGTTAGTGCAGGCCAGGGTGATCATCTGCAGGGCGTCTGAGCCGATCCCCGTGGTGACGGTGAGGCTGCGGACGGTGCGGGTGTCGTTCATTCAGGTTCGTCCTTCCTTTGCGGCAGGCGGCCTTGGCGGTCTGGCGGCCGGCGTGCAGCGGGCCAGCCACATCTCGCACTCGTCCAGCCGCGTCGCCGCCAGGTCCCGCTCACGGGACGGCTCGAACTCGGCGAGCAGGTCACGGAGCCGGCCGAACGCGAACTTCGGGTTGAGCATCATGGTCGTCCTCTCGTCCTGCGGTACTGAACCTTGGCCGCCCGGTCGCACAGCAGGCACTTGCGGGTGCCGTCGGGGCGGATCCGGGTGGTGGCGGGGGTGCGGCGGTGGCCGTTGCGGCACATGGCGCCGTCGCCGGGGAACCCCGGGCCCCGGCTGATCGGGGCGCCGTCGCGGGCGGCCATGATCGCGGCGTTCGCGGCGGCCAGGTCGAGGCCGAGGTCGCGCTTGGCGCCGTTGTAGGCGTAGCCGCCGGGGGGCGGGAGGCCGTTGCGGGCGCCGGCGGGGGACTGCCCGCCCCGCAGCACCAGGGCGGTCACAGTGCGTCCTCCTCGTCGGCGCAGCCCTGGTCGACGTACGCCAGGTACCGCTCCCACGCCAGCCGCTCCGCCCGCCGGCCGTTCCCGCGCACCGAGTCCCCCGGCTCCTCGAAGGCGCGGATCGCATCGGCGGGGTAGGCGTCCAGCCCGCACCGCTCCGCCGCCTCCTGCCGGATGCGGGCCAGGGCCGCGGCCAGCTCCGGGCCGGTCACCGGGACCGCCTGCCCTTCGGCGCCACAGCAGCCTCCAGCACCGCGCGGCGGTCCGCCGTCACCCCGTACTCGGCCAGCGCGTACGCCCGCGCGGCGGACCGTATGGCGTCGGCGGCGCGGTTCATCACGATGGTGGCGGGCACGCCGAAGCCGAACCGGCAGGCAGTGCTGGCGACGCCGGTAAGCTCGCGGCGGACGACGGCCTCAAGTTCGGCTTCGGTCACGGCCGGTCACCTCCCGTCAGGCCAGCGCACAAGCTCTCGCTGTTCGCCGGGCACTCGCAAGCCCCGCACGAACGGCAGAGCGGTTTCAGGCAGGTTATGCAGATCAGGTTGGGCGGGACGACCTGAGGGCAAGTGGCCTGCCGCTGCTGGCGGATCCGCTCGCGCTCGGCGGCGGCGAGGAGCGGCTGTGCGCCCGCCAGCAGCCGCGCCGCCTGCGCGTCAGACACCCGCGACCACTGCCGCGACGCCCGCGGGTCGTCGTACCGGTGCGCGACGTCGTACGCCTGCGCGGCGGCGACGGCCTCAGGCGGGACAGTCACGGCCGGCCACCTCCCAGCAGGTCAGCGAAGGTGCCAGGAGGGGCAGGCAGCCGGCGGCGCGAGAAACCCCACGGAACGACCGCGCCGAACGGGTCATGGCCATCGCAGCTAAGGCGCGGCCCGTTGCCTGGCGACACCCAGGCAGACCATGTGCTCGTAGCGGGCTGGCGGCAGCCTTCCGTACCGCACGTCAGCGACCAGCCTGACGACGTGTAAGTGGTCACGGCCGGTCACCGCCTAGCAGGTCGGCGAACGCCCTCGTCCGCCCCCCGACACGGCGGCCGTCCTGCGTGACCTCCGCCACGTCGCACACCGCGCCGTGCTGCACGGCGAGCCGGCGGATCCGCTCCCGCTCGGCGGCGGCCACCCGGCGATCATGGTCAGCATGGTTCGCCAGGCCCAGCAGCGGTGCGGCGGCGGTCAGCGCCTCCGCGGCCGCCTCCCGCGCCGCGCCCTCGGCCTCGGCGCCGGTGACGTAGCTGCCGAACCGTCGGCCCAGCACCTGGGCGATCGCGACGGCAGCGTTCGTCACAGCCTGCTCCGGGACGGTCACGGCGGTCACCGCGGCGAGTCCGGGTCGGTCGCCAGCAGCCACGCGCCCGGCGCGTACAGCGCCACCACCACGCCGTCTGCCTGGTCGGTGGTGACGCGGACGGTTCTCACGGGTTCCTCCTGGTGTGCTGCGGTCATGGCGCGGGCTGCTGGTACGAGCCGGGGTCGTCTGTGGTGAACTCCCGCCCGGGCCTGCGCGGGTCGGGCCGCGGTGCCGGGTCGGCCAGGCGGGTCAGGGTGCGCCACCGGTCAGGCCACCCGCCGGCGGGCAGGCCGGACTTGCCGCAGACGTGGCCGAACACGGCCGGGTCCAGGCAGCCGCACCCCGGCGCGGTCACCGGCTGCTCCCCGCAGCGGCGCGGATCACGTCGGCGTAGGCGCCCGGCCCCGCGTGCCGGTACGCGTTCAGCGCCATCGTCACCGCCTCCTCCGGTATCCCGGCCGCGTCGGCGAGGACGGCGGGCAGCTCGTAGCGGCGGCCGGTCCGCGTCATCCACGGCTCGGCGCTGTCGCCGTAGTAACGGGAGTTCTCGTCGGCGATGGCGCGGCGCTTGGCGAACGTCGTGATATCCGCGTCGCGCCATTGTTCGAGAATGCGGGATATCGCGGCCATGTGGTAAGACCACTGGTCGGCGGTGTGCTGGTCATTGTCGCGCTGGCTCATTTCAGTTCCGCCGGATTCTTCCCGGGCCGGTGACCTGGTTCCGCGCTATCGCCATCAGCTCAGCTTCGGTTCGTTTCGGCCGTCCGTTGTCCACAGGTGCGGGATTCCCTTCCACGGGAGGTGTGACTGCGGCTGTGTCAGGGGTTGCTGAGGGGTTTTCTGAGGGGGGGTTAGGTTCTTTGAGGGGAGGGGCGCTTGCCGGCAAGCGCCTTTGAGGCTCTATAGCCGCCAGCGGGCTAGCGCCTTCGGGCACTGCGCTAGCGCCTTTGCTGACCGGACCGCGGGCCATAGGCGCTTGTGCAGTAGCGCCTTCGCGCGGGTTGTCCACAGGCAAAGGCGCTAGCGTGGTAGCGCCTTTAAGGAAGTCGGGAACGATGTAGTCCGCCGCGTGGCCTTTCGCCGCGAATACCGGGCGCCCGTCTTTCCCGATGCCGCGCGGAATGCGGAACTCATATCCTCTGGCCGCGAGTTTCGCCAGTGCCGCGCGGACGGCGGAAGGGGTGAGCCGCGACTGGTAGCACAGTTCCGCATTCGATATCCATGACCGGCGGCTCGAGTCGCGCGCGTCGTCGGCAATCATCATGGCGACGACAAGCTCGCCCGAGGTGAGGTCAGCCGGGGCGAAGTCGCGGACCTCGCGGTACAGCTTGTAGCCCACGGTCACGGCGTCCCGTCTCCTCGGTCAGCGGATAGGTCAGCCACGGCGCCTGAAACCGCCGGTCTCGAAGATCCACAGGTACGAGTGGACCTTGCGTGCGTGCAGTTGCCGCGCCCACCGGCCGGTGGTGACGGACGACGGGGCGGGCGGCACGAGCAGGAACAGGTCCCTCGGGTAGAGGCCCATGTCCTGGGCGAGCTGGTAGATGGTGATGTGGGACCAGCGCTGCCGGTCGGATGCGAGGGTGTCCTTGCACTTGACCCAGAGCTGGCCGCCGTCGCGGAGCACGCGCGCGGCCTCGGTCATGCCGTCCCGGTAGAGCGCCATGATGTCGGCGTAGCTGGCGAGGTCGGTGGTCTGCAGGCCGTTGTAGCGGTGGCTGAGCATGCCCTTGCCGGGAGCATGGATGTAGGGCGGGTCGAAGATCAGCGCATCAACCGAGCCGTCCCGGTAGGGCAGCTCCCGGAAGTTGCAGGAGATCACCTGCACGCGCTGGCCCGGTGCGGGCATGAGATCGGAGGCGAGGAAGCTGAACCGGCCGAGGTCGACTTTCTTCCAGAACCGGCCGGTGCTGTAGGTGACGTCCGCGACGACGTCACCGTCAGAAAGATAGAGGCGCGCTACTTCCGCGATGAGCTGATCGTTCGTGCCGAAGGTCACTGTCGTGACCGGAACGGATCGCCGTCGCCTCGACTCGCGCAGCCGGTCAGCCGACCGCGCGCGCTGGCAGTCCGCGGCCTCGCAGTACCGGCGCGGACGTCCGGGCGCCGGTGAGCGGCTGATCATCCGGCCACATCTGCCGCATGTTGCAAAAAGGCTTTCTGCAACATCAGCCATAGCGGTGCGCCCTCCACTGGTCCTGGTACTCGATGACGGCGTGATAGAGCGGACTGGCCCGGGCCCCCGCGACGAAGCCTTCGAGCGTGTTGCAGCCCGGGCACAGCAGTCCGCGGACGCACTTCTTGCAGCAACGCTTCGGCCCGCTGCCGATGACATCCACGCAGTCATGGTCAGGGTCAACGACAGGCCCCGACTTCGCGCGGTCGCCGCCGTTGTCGATTTCGGCGACTGACGGGAACTGGCTGCGGCAGATCGCGCAGCGGCCCTCTTGCGTCTCGTAGCGGTCCCAGAACTCCTTGCAGGTGATTCCGTACATGGTGAGCACGTCGCCGTAGAGCTTGCAGAGCTTGCGGCGGGGCGCATCCGGGTCCTTCCTGAACATCTTGTGGTTCTTGAGATGGCCGCAGCACTGGCAGCGCCACGTGAGGCCGTCATCGGCCTCGATGTGAAACAGGCCGGCCGGCGACACAGCCGTCGTCCCGCCGGTTGTCACGTCCTGGCCGCCTGCCCTGCCCAGGCGTGCGCTCTGTGCGCCAGGTGTCCCCTGCCGGGCAGTGCCGCACTGGCGAGCCGCCTGCCCGGCAGGGGGGTGGGCAGCCGTCGGCTCGGCTGCCCCGCGCGCGGCCGGGAGGTGGAGAACAACCGCGCGGGTCTCTGTGTCACGTCATGGGTGCTCCTGGTTCTCCCATTCCTGCTGCCACCTGTCGAAGTCGCCGCCGGCCTTGTGGTCGCCGGCCCGCCGGAACCGGCCCCCGGCGTCGATGACCTGCTGCAGCGACGGCGGGATGTGCCCGTAGGCGGCGAGCAGGCAGTCCTGGGCTTTGTCGAACTCGGCGTCGCTGATGTCACCGTCGGCGTCGAGGAGCGGCAGCATGCAGTCCGTCTCGCCGGGCAGCGGCTCAGTGTCGGCGAGGCGGTCTGCGGTGCGGCTGGCGGTGCCCCAGGCGATGACCCCGGCCCGGATGAGCGCGAGGGCGGCGAGCATGCCGAGGACGATGCCGATGAGGGCGGCGTCGCCGGCCACGGCGGCGATCATCCGATCACCCCCGCGCCGAGGCACCGCGGGCACTCATGGCCGCCGGTAGTTCCTGACCCGGTGCAGCGCGGGCAGACACGCTGGTCCCGCGCGGGGGGCAGGGCCGCGGCAGGCGTCACGGGGTCACCGCCGCGAGTTCGGACGGCACCGGGCCGAGCTCGGTGACCCACGGCGAGTCGGCCAGGATCTTCTCCGGGCCGTCCAGGTACCGGACCTGCATCCACATGCCGGCGAAGTGGTCCTCGACGAGGACCAGGAGCGGCGCGCCGTCCGCGCCCGTGTAGACGGTCAGCCGCTCGCCCTTGCGGACGGACTTCCCCCACCGGGCCAGGTACGCCGCGTCGAGCGACAGCGCGGGCGTCGCCGCGAGGGGCCGCGCCCACATCTTCGCCAGCCGCTCGCGCCACTTGGCGAGCGGGTCCTGCGACGGGTCACGGTGGTCGTGCAGGAGCAGGCGGGTGCCGTCCTCCGACTCGATCGTCATCGCCTGGTGGCTGATCACCGCCGGGTTCCCGGCGACGCGGACCGGGACCGGCACCTGGTCGATGGTGACCTTGAGCCGGGGGTCCTCGTCCTTGCTGTGCGGGAACAGCTTCAGCGAGACGGCGGCGTCGGCCGAGCGGATGTGCACGGGGGCGGGCGCGTCGTGCAGGCGCTCGCCTGCGGGCAGCTTCCACCGTTCGGCGGCCATGGTGTACCGGTCGGTCGCGACGGCGCAGACGACGTGGCTGCCGGGCTCGATCCTGACTACCGACAGGTGGGGCTCTTCCTTGTCGTTCAGGGCGTGGGGCAGTACCGGGCCGATGAGGCGGTGCCACTCGCTTGTCATCATGTCGATCCTGGTCAAGGTCGCGGTCCTCTCATGCGGTCAGCGCTTTCGGGCCGGCCGCGGACGCGGTGATCTGGGCCATGGCCTCGGCGACGGTGGCCGCGCCGAGCCCGGCGGTCACGTACGCGAGCCCGGGGGGGACGCCGGTGCGGGCGTACCGGTCCCATGGTGTCTCGGTGCGGGGGTGCCGCCCGGCGCACTGCCGGGGTTCCCAGGCGACCTCAGGGTCGGGTGGCGGCGGCTCGGTCCGGCCGTGGCGCTCGCCGGGGGCGAGGATGGCGGCGATCTCGACGGTCTCGGGCGGCTGCCACCCGTACCCGTAGCCGCAGGTGTGACAGACGGGCCCGTCTCCGCGGGCGGCGCCCCGGTGCGGGCAGCCGCCGTCGGTCAGGTCGGGCAGCAGGCAGTTGCCGTCGCATCGTGGCGGCCCGGGGCAGCCTAGGCAGCCAGCGTCGGCGAAGGGGTGCCCCGGACCGTGCCCAGCTAGGAATGTGCTGCCCGACTTCTCGGCAGCCTGGGCACGGGCCGGGTCGCGCACCGCACCGTCCCAGTCCGTACCAGGGGCGGGCCGGGGCACGTCGGGGAGCAGGTCGGTGATGTCCTGCCCGCGGTCGTCGGTCAGGCCGCCCTGGTGCAGGCCCCGGTGCGGGGCGAGCAGCCGCCGCAGCCACCGGACGGGGTAGGACAGGGCGATGAGCGCCGCGAGGACTATCAGGGCCGTCATGGTGCTGCCTCCGCCTGCGCCGCGTCGATGAGGTAAGGCGCAGGCTCGATCAGTTCCACGCGCTTCACAGGCCGGATCTCGTACACCCATACGTAGGCACCTGGTTCTTTCAGGTATCGCATGGCTGACTTTTCGTTCTCCATCAGCGCGACTGGCCACTCATTGCGCTTCTGGCCGAGGTAGACCAGCCCCGAGAGCTGCTCCCCGGTATGCCCTGTCCGGCCGCTGCTGATCTCCAGCTCGCTGTTTGTCACAGCTCACCGTCCTCGGTGGCGGCGGTGTAGGCGGCCCAGATCTCCGTGACGGCCTCCTCAGGGTCACCGGTCCGGCTGAGGTAGTCCTCCAGCCCGGCAACAGCGTCCGCGACCTGGCCGGGGGTCGCGGCCCAGTCCTCGCCGCAGATCCAGGTGAGGATGTCGTGCCAGTCCTTCTCCCTGGTGGCGGGAGGCGAGAGGGGGAGGCTGGCCATGATGCGGGTCAGGTTGTCGCGTGCGGCAAGCTCACCCTTGGATGGGCGCCGGGGCCGGTCACGGCTGGCGGTCTGGGTTCCGTTCGCGGCAGTGCCGGGAGGGTCCGGGAGCGGAACCTGCTCGGGCTCGTCGTCGCTGAGGATCTGCGCGGCCGTGACCCGCGGCGGCCGTTCGCGCTGTCCGGGCTGGCGGCCGTTCAGTTCCTCCTCGATGTAGACGCCGGACAGGTCGTGCGGGAAGCCGCGCCGGTTCGCGAACGCCTCGCAGCACTTCTCGATCATGTGCTCGGGCTGGGTGGCCCACTGACTGACCGGCCGGCCGTCCCTGGTGGCCATGTACGCGGCGGTGCGCAGGACGCCGGGGTAGCGCAGGTCGCCGGTGGGAGTGTGCTTGACGAGGACGACCTTGCACCCGGCCGGCGGCTCCGGGCTCAGCCAGACAGCGTGGGCGCTGCCGTCGCCGTCGTACCAGATGGTGTCCTCGTAGTCGACGGTCACGCCGTCGCGGCGGGCGGCCCGGTCGCGGATGACGCGGAACCCGTCAATGCCGACCTGGATGGTCTGCTTGTCGACCCACTGGCCGTCAACCTTCTCGCGGCGCCTGATCATGTAGATCTGGCGGGAGAACGGGTCAAGCTGGGTGCGGCGGCAGTAGTGGAAGTAGACCGCCAGGTCGCCGTTGGTGGCGCCCTTGATGCCGAGGACTTGCAGGGCCGCGATCTGCTCGGGTGTCCAGAAGTCCTGGCCCGCGTCGATCTGCAGGTGCCCGCTCGGCCGCAGCGCGATCGCCGTCCCGTTTCCGTCCATGTCGGTGCTCACGTGTGCTCCCTGTACTTGGCTTGGGCCAGGCGGTTGCACGCCCGGCACTGGCGCCACCCATTCGGCTGCCAGCGGTAGCGCAGATTTCCGGTCATGAATAGAAGTCCTCGGGTATGCGCGCCTTCCACGGCGGCAGCGGGATCTCGGGTATGTCGAGCGGGAAGCCGGGCCAGACGCCGGCGGCGGCGCAGTCGCGGAACATCTCGGCGGCGGCGCGCATCGCGACCCGCCCGGCCTGGACCGCGCCCGCGTCGAGCTGGACGACGTTGACCAGGTACGGCGGGTCCTTCTCCTGGACCACGAACACGAACGCGGGGTCGTCGCCGAGGCCGAGCGCGGTCGCGGCGTTGAAGTAGTGGGCGTGCTGCAAATGCCAGCCGAAGTTCCCGGCCGCCCGCATGACGGCCTCGTTGCCGGCGTCGGCGGCGGTCTTGAAGTCGGGGATGGTGAGCCGCCCGCCGCGCGGGTCAGGGAGCCAGTCGTACCGGGCGCGGCACGGCACCCCGGTGTCAGGGTCGGTCCAGAACAGGGACTGCTCGGGCCGGCCGCGCGCGGGGTCCAGCAGTTTCCGGGCGAGCGGGTGGGCGCGGATCTGCGCGGCCATCGCGCAGACGCGGTCGTAGTCGGCAGCCAGCAGCGGGATGCGGCCGGCCATGCGGGCGTACTCGCGTGCGTCCTTGGCCGCGTTGGTCCGCCAGTTCTCCGCGTCGACGACTTCGATGTCGGGGCCGGCGCCGAGGACCGTCATGTGCGCGGCCGACCCGAGGTCGAAGGTGTCCTTGTATACCGGGTGGTCTTGCGCCCACCGGAACTTGGCGGGGCACGACGGGGGGAGCAGCAGTTTGGCGCCGGATGCTGACAGTGCGTGGTGCTGGGCGAAATACTCGGCCTCGGGCATGTCGTAGATGCCGGGCTCGGTGACGGGGGCCAGTTCCGCCTCAGCGACGCTGTCCGCGGTCATCCGGCCGTCTCCTTGCGGTGCCGCGCGTTGCAGGCCGCCGGGCTGGAGCCGGCGCACCGCCCGCAGAGCCAGCCGGGGCCCGTTCCCTGGTCCTGGCGGGTGCCGGGCACCCAGATGCCCCACGTGGCGCAGCACCAGCACGGCGGGGCGGGCGCGGTCACGGCGGTCACGGCGGTCACGGCGTGTCCTCGCGGGGCGGCGCGCCGAGGGCGGCGAGGTCGGCCGGGTCAGCTCCGGCTCTCCGCAGCGACTCGGCGGAGGCCTGCTGGGCGCGGTCCTCGGCGCTCTCGCACACGTGGCCGGGGGCGTCCTCGGGTGCCTCGAACACGCCGCAGTCGGGGCACTCCCACAACTCGACGGCGCCGGCGGCGAGGTCGCGCATGCGGGCGTCTGCCGGGTCGATGGCCTGGCAGGCCGGGTGGCCGCACGGCGCGCGGCAGTCGCAGTCCTGCGAACCGCACCCGGCGGCCGAGCAGTGCGGGCCGCGCCGGCCTGGCCCCGGCAGGGCGTAGGCGGGTTCGTGGCAGGCGCACTGGCAGGGCCCGCCGACGCAGACAGGCTGGTGTTTCCCGGCCCGGCAGTCGGGGTCGACCAGCACTCCGGGGTGCGGCGGGCCGGTGCCGCGTAGCGCGGCCAGCAGTTCCGGGCTGTAGTTGCCGTCGCCGTCTGTCGCGGGGACCAGCTCGAGCGGCGGGGCGGCCCACCCGTCGGCCAGGCCGTCCCGGTCGGCGTTGTCGCGGGCCTGCTTCGCGTCCCAGGCGGCCTGCGCGGCGGCAAGGGCCATGTCCGCGGCGCGGGCGACGGCCGCCAGCTCGGCCAGGCCGGGCCGGTCGCGGAACTCCAGCCTCACGGCCGGGGTGGCGCGGACCACGGCGACGGGGCCGGTGGGGGTGCTGCTGATCGAGTAGGTGGGTTCGACGTCTGTTACCGGCACCTCGACGTACGCGCGGCCGGTCATGACTCGCTCCCGAAGATGCGGACCTCGTTGCCGTGCGGGGTTTGCGCGCGGACTGCGCGGATCCAGTCGGCGAACGCCATGCCGGGCGCGCAGGTGCCCTGGATGTACTGCTCTTCGCCGTAGCGGCGGATGCTGGCCATGCCGCGCACGGCGCAGCACGGCCCGTAGCCCTTGCCGCTGAAGATGAACCCGCCCGTGCGGGTGTCGTCGGTCAGGTCCGCGTCGCAGGCGTCGCAGCACACGTAGCGGCCGAGGTCGAAGCTGGCGACCTCGGGCATGCCGAAGCCCATCGGGTCAGTCATGGGGTGGCCGCCTTCGCGTCGTAGCCGCAGACCCAGTCCTCGTTCCCCTCGGGGTCGGTGACCTTGTACTGGCGGTGCGGCTCGGGGCGGCCGTAGTCGGTCTCGCATTCTTTGACGTCGAGGACCGTCATCGGCGGGAGCATGCCGCGGGCGGGGATGAACTCGATCCGGTCGCCGGCTGAGAAGAGCGGGGGCGCGGTCATGGGGTGCTCCGTCCGGTGAGCTTGTCGACGTCGGCGGCGAGGTAGCCGCCCGGCCGGCGGATGATGCGTCCCTGCCGCGCCCACCGGTCGACGCTTTTCGGGTGCATGCGGAAGATGGCGGCGATCTGGTCGCGGGTGAGGAGGGCGGGGCGGGGCGCGGCGAGTGCCGGGGGAAGGGCGGGCCCGTGCTCGGGGCAGGCAGTGCTCACGACTCGGCCTCCTGACGGCTGGCCCGGAGCAGCGCTACCACTTCGGACCTGACGAACCGGTGCTGGTTTCCGGGGGTCTTGACCGATGTCAGCAGGCCTTTGTTCGCCCACCGGGTCACGCTTTCGACGCTCACCCGGAACAGCAGGGCTACTTCGGCTGGTGTCAGCAGTTCGGGGGTGCTGGCGGTGAGGGTTGTCATTGGGCCTTTGTCCTCCGTTCGCTTACGGTTGGGGTGCCGGAGTCCTCCGGCTGGCGGTCCCGTCTTGCACCGGCGGGGCCGCCGTCGTCCTAGGGGCTCAGGTCTGGGCTGAGCGCGCGGATAACGGCCTGACGCGCTTCCTTGCTCGGATGCCGGTCGTACTGGCACATCAGGCAGTGCTCGCGGTTGCCGGGCGGCTGGCCAAGGATGGCTGCGGTCTTGTCGTGCCCGAGGAGCCCGTGCGTGGTGGCGATGAACCACCCGATCGTGTCCATCACGTCACCGCCAGGTCGTCAAATTCTCCGTTGCGGCACGCGGCCACGAACTGGGCGAACTCGGCGAGGAGGTCGATGCACTGGCCGGTGGTGCGGTTGACGGGGATCTTGGTGGTGTAGTTCAGCGGCGGCTTGCTCATGGCGCGGCCTCCAGTACCTGCCGCAGGTACTCGCTCAGCGGCTTGCCGTCGCGGACGCGCTGGCGGGCCGTTGTCGCCGCTGCGCTGAGCCGGTTCGCGTTTGCGCAGGCGGGGCAGCGGCAGGCCCAGTACCTGTAGCCGGACTTGGTGCCGTGCGGGATGTCGGCGGGCCGCTGCCGGGCCTTGTCCGCGCTTGCCTGCCACTGCCGTGTCGTGCTCATGGCGTCGTCTCCGTCCGGGCTGCGGCGAGTTCGGCGGTCTTGGCGTCGATGGCGTCGGCGATGGCGAGGCACCGGGCGGCGACCTGCCGGGCCTCGGCGGCGTCGTCGAACGTGACGAAGAAGCTGCCGAGGTCCAGGGTCGAGTAGACCTGGCCCTTCTCGTCGGCCCAGGTGTGCTCGCGGTCGGCCAGGGTGATGGTGCTGCCGGCGAGGTTGGCGGTGCTCACGGGGTCACCTTCAGTCCCGCGTACCGTTCCTCCAGCGCGGCCCAGACAGCCGGCTCGCCGCGGGTGACGAACTCTTTCGCGAGCCGGTCAGCGGCCAGTCCCGAGCCGTCGTAGTAGCACGCGCCGCCGGGCAGCACGTCGCAGTCCAGGCGGCCGTAGTCCTCGTGGCCCTCGTACTGCGGCACCAGCGCGTGGTACCCGAGGTCGGCGCCCGTCGGGTACTGCCGGGCGGGCATGGGCGGGCAGCCCTCGGGCTGCAGGCCCATGCCGGGGCTCAGGTGACCCGGCGTCCAGCCGGTGTAGACGAGGAACTGCGCGGCGCCGTTCGGCCCGCGCAGCAGCCAGCGGACCTCCATGGCGTGCACGCCGTACTCCCGCGTGCCGCTGTTGTAGCCGGGCTGGAATACGACCGCCCGCTCCAGGCCGTCCGGTCGCGGGAACCACTCGGGCTCGATGACGAGAGTCCGGCGACCGTCCCTGATGTTGACGCTCTCGATGGCGTCGGCGGCGTTCATCCCGCTGCCGCTTTCTCGCGTGCGAGCCGTTCCGTGTCGGCGCGGTGCCGCTCCACCTCAGCCCGCTCGGCGCTCATGACTCCCCGCCAGCGGCACGCTTCTGCCGGTTCTCGATAACCTGCGGGGCGACGTCGGCCGTCGTGAGCGACTCCTCAACTAGCAGCGGGCGCACCTCGTCGTAGGCACGACGGACGGCCTTGTAGCTGATCTCGGCCTGCTCCAGCCTGTTCTCATAGACGGCGATCGTGTTGTTCGGCCGTTCCTGGCGCCACCGCGCGAGGTCGTTGCGGACAGTGCCTTCTGAGACCGCGAGCAGGCGGCCGATCTCGCGGTTGGAGATCCCGTCGGCGTGCAGCCGCGCGACGGTAGCCATCCGCTTGTCGCGGCTGCCACGGCGCGGCGTCTTGCGCTTGTAGTTCCTCACGAGGCCGCCGCCTTCTGCTTGGCGAGCTTCTCGACGTCGGCGCGGTCGAACACGTAGGCGCCGGTCTGGCCGGGCAGGCGCTGGTGGGCGAGCCTGCCTTCCAGTGCCCACCGCGTGACGGTGGCGCGGTCGACGTCCAGTATCCGGGCGGCTTCCAGGCTCCCGATCATCTGTGGCATGACGTAAACTCTTGCACCTTGTGCAGTCACTTCGCAAGGTTAACTCCGAAGTTCTTGCAAAGCCGCTGGTCAGCGTGCAATAGTTCTGACATGAGCGAGGACCCCCGCGACTACGGGCTCGATCCAGCCGACCTGCGCGCGGCTGCCGACCTGCTGTACCCGCCAGGCGACGACCGGATGACGCAGGTCAACTGGAGTTCGTACGGAGAAAACGTCAGGTTCGGCCGGATCAGGTCGCGGCTGCGAAGCCTCGCCGATGGCATCGAGAAGCCAGAATGAGCGAACAGCCGCAAGCAGGCGACACCCCGGAGTTTGACCTGGCCGACAGGATGCGCAAGGCGCTCCGCCACGCAGGAATCCAGGTCGCGGAGATGGCCAGCTATCTTGGCGTCTCGCGGACCAGCGTCAGCAACTGGATCAACGGCCGCGTGGAGCCATCCGTGCAGACGCTGCGCCTGTGGGCGCTGCGGTGCGGCGTGGACTACGGGTGGCTGACCGGGGACCGCCGGCGCGGCTCCTTGCGTTCCGGCCAGGGGCCTTATTATCCAGGAAACTCACTGCGGTTCCCGCAGGTCAGGCCCGGGCACAGGAAGCTGGCGGTGGCGGCATGAGCGCGCACCCCTACACGGACACGCGGATCCAGTGCGACGCACCGGGCTGCCTGAGTTCCGTGTTCGGCGGACACCTTGACGGCACTGACACCACTGCGCGGACAGTGCGCCGGATTATCCGGCGGAGAGGCTGGCTGGTCGGCCTGCCCGAGCCCGGCATGTTCGGCTCAGGCACTAGCGGCCAGCGGCTTGACTACTGCCCGGAGCACAGGGATCTGGGGATGGTGAAGTGATGGCCGCGTTCCCGCAGGTCGCGAGGCTGGCGGCATGAGCGTCATCACCCAGGAACGCACCGCGCGCAAGCCGCACGACTGCTCTCAGTGCCACCAGGTGATCCGGCCCGGCGAGCGGTACGTCCGCCACGCGCTGACACCTAACGACGGCGAGTTCGGGAACCCGCGCTGGTGGGTCCTGTGCTCACACCCCGACGACGACTACCAGTGCCTGGCAGCATCGGGGCGGCTATGACCGAGCAGCCTGCGGAGACCCGCTACCTCGTGCCGCACGGCGAGGGGCACTCCGTCACCGTCGCCGCCAGCCGGGGCGACATCGAGATGGCGTGCACCTGCGGCGCCGCCGTCCCCCTCCCCGGCCTGCTGCGCCTGGCCGACGTCATCGCGTGGGCGGGGAGGCACGTCGGCCGCCCGGACAACATGGAGTTGAGCGTAGTGATCGAGCACCGGCCATGAGCGGGAACGCGGACTACCGGGCGGTGCTCATGATCCGGCACCGGTCCGAGGATCTTCACCTGTACGTGGCGGCCTGGCACGGCGGCGACGACGTCGCCGCCCGGACGAATATGGAGCTGACTATCGTGGTCGGGCACCGGCCGTGAGCGCAAGGAAGGCGCGGGGCGGATGAGCAACAGGCAGAAACTGCCCAAGCCCAAGGCAGCCAGGGCGGCGCCAGCCCGGCCGCGAGCGCATGACCTGACCTTGAAGCAGGTCCGGCAGGCGATGTACCGGAATGAGCGGCGAGGCCTGGTCAAGCGCGGCTACAAGGACGGCAGCCGGGAAGGCTGGTGGCGTTACAACGGCGTCGAGGTGCCGCTCTTCGCAGTGCAGGTGAACGCCTGGCGGCACACGGCGGCCGGGCTCCTGAAGGCGCGGGTACCGCGCGAGTGGCGGTCCCGCGCCGGGGACATCGCGGAGGGCAGGTCGGTGGTCGTCATCGAGGACCCTGTCGCGCAGCTCAGCGGGGTCGCGCTGGTCAGGAGAGCCGTCGCGCGCACGGGCGTCCTGTACCTGGTGCCGGAGTGGGGCGTGGCTGCCGCAGAACCCCGCACGCCGTCAGCAGCGCGGGCGGATGCGTCGTCCCGGCCTGAGCCGTGCCCGTCCTGCGGGGCGGTGCAGGGCCGGGACTGCGTGACGTCGGCCGGGAGGCGTGCCGTGTGGCCGCACCGGCCGCGTGACCCGCAGCTTGTGCCGGAACACTTCAAGGACGGCTCATGAGCGCGGACGCGGACGGCAAGGCGATGCGGACGATCCGGCACCGAGCCGAGGATCTTGAGCTGTACCTGTCGACCTGGCGCTACGGCGAAGACAGGCCAGGGAGTCGTCGCGCCCTGTCGCACGCGGTCGGGGAGCTGGACAAGATGCTCGCCGCCGCGTACGGCCTGCGGGCGTCGCTGGTGGGCCAGGGGCGGGCGTGGGATGACGAGGCGGCGCGGCGGGCGGACGCGACCCTGGCGGCGGTCCGCGAGGGGCGGGCATGAACGCCGTGGTCCGGGTGTGGACGTTCTCCAACAACCGCATGGTCATGGCGGTCAACGCGGCCGGGGAGCAGGTCCCCGACTACCAGGGCCGGCTGGAGGATGTCGAGGCGAAGATCCGGCGGGACTTCCCGGCCGCCGAGTGGATGGAGCCTTTCGACTTCGCCGAAGCTGCCCGGCAGGCCCGGCAGGCCCGGCAGGCCCGGGACGGCCGGCAGCAGGAGGAACCATGAGCGAACGCGACGACCTGACGCTGCGCGTGATGGCGCTGGTGGAGCGGACCACGGCCGCTGAGCAGCGCAGGCGGGCTCTCCGGGACTACGCCCGGCAGGCGCGCCGCGACGAGAACGTCGCCGAGATAGTCCGCCTCATCCTCGCCTCGCGGCGACGCCGTGCCGGTGACGGCAACGTGGTCAGCCTCCCGCGGCCGGCAAGCCGGTGAACCTTGCGCCGGGACGTTCCGTGAAACATTCGTCACTGCCTGCCGATACATAGGCATGGCCGGGGAGGGCGGGGGCGACGCCGTGACCCGGCACCTGGCGGACATGGCGCTGCGCGGCCGCGCGGCCGGGACGATCTACCAGCGGCGCCGCATCCTGGCCCGCCTCGCCGCCTGGCTGCAGTGCTACCGTGAGGCGGACGCCCTCAGGCCCGAGAGAACTGGCAGCGTCGTTCAACAGGACGATCAACAAGCTCAGGACGCGGCTGCGACTTCGGACGGCAACGTCCGATGGTCCGTATGCGGGGTGGAGAATCGGGATTCCCCGCCGCTGCCAGTTCTCCTCACCGCGACGGCGGGTGAGCTGCTGGCGTGGCGCACCGCCCTCACCGTCGAGCCGCCCTCAGTCCGCACCACCGTCGCCCACGTCCGCACGTTCTACGCCTGGCTCGCGCTCGAGGGCCACCGCCCCGACAACCCGGCCGCCCGGATCCCCGTCCCGAAACGGGAGCGGTCCCTGCCCCGCCCGATCGGCGAGGACGACCTGATGGCCGCCCTCGCGTCCGCGCCGCCGCGGGTGCGTCCGTGGCTGGTCCTGGCCGGCTGGTGCGGGCTCCGCGCGCGGGAGATCGCGTGGCTGCGCCGCGACGCCATTTTGGACCGGGCCGCCCGGCCCCTCATCGTCGTGTCCGCCATGTCGGCGAAGGGCGGCCGGATGCGGGTCGTGGCCATGCCGCCGTTCGCCGTGGCCGAGCTGCGGCCGGTGCTGCCGGGCTCGGGGTGGGCGTTCCCCCGCGCCGACGGGCGCGCCGGACCGAACACGCCGGGGACGGTGTCGGCGCTGTCGGCGGAGGCGATCCGCCGGTCCGGCACCGACGCCACCCTGCATCAGCTCCGCCACCGATACGCGACGATGATGTACGAGCTGTCCGGCCATGACCTGCGGATGGTGCAGGAGGCTTTGGGGCACCAGAACCTGGCGACGACGGCGGTGTACACGATGCTGGTGCCGTCGGCTGCTGCGGACGCGGCGGCGCTGCTGCCGGTGCCGGGCGGACGCCGGCTCCGGGCCGTGGGAGGGTGAAAGGGTGACGAAGAGCAGCAAGGGCTTGTGCGGCTGGTGCGGAACGAAACGGTGCATGCGCTGCGGCAAGTGCCCCAACGTGGACTGCGAGTACAGCGTCCGGTGCGAGCGTCCCGAACCCCGTGCGTTCAGCGGGTGACCGGCTTCCCGTGCTGGGCGAGCGACTCGGCGACCGCGCGCACGGCCCACTCCGGCCGGGGCGCCCGGTACACGTAGGGGCGGGCGGGCAGGCCGTTGCGGACGGCCCGGGACTGCGTCCCTCTCGCGCTGTACGTCACGGCCGCGGCCCGCAGCGGCCGTTCCCGAAGTTCCACCCGGCGATGCTACCGCCCGGCCAGCGCCGCCTTGACTACCGCCCAGAACTCCTCCGCGCTGACGTCGATCACGAGGTCGTCCACGTACCACTGGACGTGCCCGGCTGGCTCGTGCCTGCCGACGGCGTCCCTGACGAGCCGGAAAGCCTCTTCGCCTGTCATGGCGCTGTCGTCTCGTGCGCGATGACCCAGTCGCGGATCACCGGGTAGGCCACGTCGATGCAGTCCATCACGTCGCGGTGCTTGAGGTACATGTTCAGCGTGTGCGGCTCGATCAGGTCCTTGATCTGCTCGCTGAGCTCGCGGGGCATCGGCTCGTCGAGTGCCCGCCGCAGTGACGCCTCGCGGCTCGCGTTCTGCTCGGGTGTCAGGTCGTCATCGTCGTAAGTCATGGCATCCTCACCGCTCGCTGACGTAGGTGCCCTTGCCGGGCACGCCCCGCACCAGGCCCTCCCGCTTCAGCACGTCCACCGCGATCTTGACCGTCACCTCCGACACGCCGTGCGCGGTCGCCAGGGCCGATATCGACGGGATGGCCGTCCGCGGCGCCAGCTGGCCACGTTCGATCTGGCCGCGGATCAGGTCGGCGAGCTGCTGGTAGAGCGGCTCGGGAGCCGACCGGTCCAGTTGCATGCGCCTAGTGTGGCCTGCGTGACACGGGTCAGCCTAGTTCTGCCGCACGGTAGCCAGGTTAACCTGGCTGGTTTACGCTGGCCGCATGACCTTCCCCGATGAGCGCGAGCCTGCCCTGCCGGGACGCGGGCGGCGGCAGGATACGGGGATGAATGCAGCCAGATCCGTTCGCCAGCCACGCCGCGCAGTGGAGTGGCTCGCGAAGAGATGGGCTGGGCTGGCCGCGCTGACCGGGGTCGCGCTCGGCGTGTCGGCCCCTAAGGCCCTAGACCTCTACCACTTCGCCCGCGCGTTCGACAGTCCCTTCGTAGCGACGCTCGACGCGATCTTCCTGCCTCTCTGCGCATTCACGGTGATCATGGCCCTGCTCGACGCAGGCGTGAGGCAGCGGGCATCCTGGGAGGCAAGCCTCCTGCCGGCCGAGCCACCCGACCCCACGGTCCTGTACCGGCTGTACGACACCGATGACGTGCTGCTCTACGCCGGGATCACGCGCACGCTGGACGAGCGCATGGGCGACCATGGCCGCGACAAGGACTGGTGGCCCGAGGTGGCCAGGACCGCGACGGAGCACTACGAGACCCGCCGCGAGGCCGCGCGGGCAGAGTACTCGGCTATCGCCTACGAGAACCCGCGCTACAACATCAGGCGGCTGGCCAGGGATGCTCACCTGCGAGCGGCCGGTGTCCGGTGACCGGCCGCCGCGAGCGGCTGTCGCCGGTGGTTCCCGCCGTCGTGGTCGGCGTCACCGTCGCCGTGATCGCGGTATTCACGATGGCGATCAGCTACGAGCATGAGTACACGCTTGCCCGCGACAACGGGCAGGTTGCCTGGGTCGCCGCCCTGCTGCCGTTCTCCGTTGACGGCATGCTGCTCGTCGCGTCGGTCGCGATCTACTGGGGTGCCAGCCACGGCATCCGCCGGCCGCTCCGCCCGATGGCCACGGGGGCAGTCGGGATAGCGGCGACGATCGCGGCGAACATGTTCTCCGACTTGCGGTTCTGGTGGCTCGGGCCTGCGGTCGCGGCGTCGTCGGGCCTGTCGCTGGTGCTGATCTCTGACGTCGCCTACTGGCTGCTGTCGGTGCAGCGGAAGCTGGCCGCCGGGCAGGATCCGCGACGGAGGGCCGGCTGCTCATGCCCGCCCCCGGCGACGTCGCTCGCCGAGGCCCTTCCGCTAGCGCGGCAGGTGCTGAAGGAACGTGGCGAGCTTTACGGCGAGGATGCGCTGGCCGACAGGTTCGGCGTGACCCGCCACCGGCTCCGCCAGGCGCTCGCTGTCACCGTCGAGCCGTCGCTGAACGGGAGCGCGCTGTCAGGCGCCTCATTTTGCGACGTCGCCGCCGGACGTGGCTGCTGCCCTTGCACCTGGCGGCGCACGAGCTGGCCGGGCACCCGCGGGCCGCGCTGGCGTCGTCGTGGATCAAGGACCTGGTGACCGACAAGGACGGCGCGGTCACGTCCGTGCGGCTGGAGCTGACGCAGAACTGGCCGGCTGACGAGAAGGACAAGACCTCGCTGGTCAGCACCGCGGCTAAGAGACTCGGCATCGAGGCGCCGGAGGCGTCGTGGCGGCAGGCCGGCCCGAAGCCGCAGGTAGTGCTGACGGTGTCCGAGCCACCGCCTGCGCGAGTCACGCTGGCTGACATCCGCGACGCGATAGACAAGGCCGCCCGCGACGACCTGGTCTGGGGCCTGGGCAAGAAGCGCAGCACGATCGCGACCAGCCTGGCCGACGATTCGCCGCACCTGGGCCTGTCGATCGGGTCCGGCGGCGGGAAGTCCGCGACAGCGCGCGCACTGGCCGCCCAGCGCCTGTACCGCGGCGACATTGTCCTCATCCTGGACGTCAAGATGATCAGCCACCAGTGGGCTCGCGGCCTGCCGAATGCTCACATCGCGCGGCGCCCGCACGAGATCCACCAGGCGCTCGTCTGGCTCGGCGGCGAGGTCGACCGGCGCAACGAGGTCGCGCTGGCGGGCTCGGACATCGAGGGGAACGTGCACGGCACGGTCGGGCCGCGGCTGGTGGTGGTGTGCGAGGAGCTGAACGCGACCATGCGGGTCCTGCGCCGGTACTGGGCGCAGATGGACGGCAAGGGCCGCTCGCCGGCGCTGGACGCCCTGGACGCAACGTCGTTCATGGGCCGCCAGGTGCTCGTGAACATCGTCTACATCGGGCAGCGGCTGTCGGTGAAGGCGATCGGCGGCGATGGGGACGCGCGGGAGAACATCGGCGTGCTCGGCTTCTGCCGGTACTCCCCGAGCAACTGGAAGATGCTCGCCGGTGACTTCGCGATGCCGGCTAAGTCGCTGCAGCCTGGCCGGCTGCAGGTCGTCAGCGACAAGGTGCGGGAGACGCAGTGCGTGTTCATGAGCGCCCGGGAGGCGCGGGCGCTGGCGCTGGCGGGGACGGTGACGCCGCTGCCGGCGGGGATGCCGGGCGCGGCGCGTGTCGCAGGTGGGACCGGTTTCGCCGAACTGACTTCGCGCGGCGCTGAGCAGCCGGTTGTCCTTAGGAAAGGCCCGGATGTCCTAGTGCCGGGCGGGTCGGTGATCTTGTCGGAGGCGGTGCGGGACGGCGTCGTGTCGTGCTCGCTGCACGCCGTGCGGAAGGCGTCGCAGCGGCCGGGGTTCCCCCGGCACTCGGGGCTGCGGGGGCTGGCGAAGGAGTACGACGCGCTCGCGCTGGCGGACTGGGATGAGGCGAGGCGGCCGTGAGCGCGGCGTGGGTCGTGGCGGCGCTGGCGGTGGTGTGGGTGGTGTCGCTGGCGGTGAACCCGTGGAAGCGGTGCCCGGCCTGCCGGGGCAGCGGCCGGCACGGCTTGTCGGCGCGGCGGTCGTGGGGTGACTGCTGGCTGTGCGGGGGTGCCGGCCGGCGGTACAGGTTCGGCGCGCGGATGGTCCGCCGCGCCGGGAGAAGGAAGGAGCGATGATGGGCAGTCACATTGACCCGGCAACCGGCCGGAACAAGCGCGAGACGGGCAAGCTCGCTAAGCGCCAGGAGCGCGGCTGGAAGGGCGGCCACATCAAGAAGCGAAGCGACGGCACCGGCAAGCCTGCCGAGCGGCGTGTCGACCAGAAGCGCCGCCAGGTGGCCGTCGGGCGTAAGGGCCGCGCGAACGGCCGCCGCACCAGCCGGTAGGGTCGCGGCTGTGACCGGCCGGGTTCCGCTGTGCCAGTGCTGCCAGCACATCACCGGCCGCCCCGCCGTGCGGGCCGGGTACGACTGGGTGCACTGGCACGGCGAGAGCACGCTGCTGTGCGCATCGTGCTGCGCGGCCTGGCGTGCCAACGCCGTCGATGACCCGTCGCTGCTGCCCCGCGAGATACACCAGCTTCCCGGCGACGCGGACGCGGGGCTGACCTGATAGGAGTAGCAGCGGGGGGTGCCTGGTGTCCGATGTCCTGCTGGTGCTGATGGCCGTGGTCGTCACGGCCCTGGCCGTGGTGATCTTCGTGGCGGTGCTGGCGGGCGGCCCGGAGACGTGCGGGCCGGTCGTTGCGCATGTGATGGTGTGCCACCGGCACCCGCTGTGGTGGACCCCGCCGGGCTGGCGGCAGCGGTGAGCCGGTTCCGCTTCCCCTGGCACTGGTGGCGGGAACTGCCCGGCGAGCACTGGTGGTTCCCGGACCGCATCTTCGGCCGCGACGTCATCTGGAGCATCAACGAGCGAGGGCCGGCCGCGTGGCCCGGCATGGTCCGCTGCCTGTTCCGGCCGCATGCTGATGACGGTTACGGGAACTGCTGCTACTGCGGCGCTAACCTTCCGCCAGGAAAAGGCCGGCAGTACCGGTGAGCGAAAACAAATCGCGATTTCTTTTCGGGAAGGAGGCGTGATGGACGACCTGGAGAGGGCGCGCCAGCGCCGCCAGCGCAAGCGCGCCACTCAGCCAGCCGGGGCGTCCGGGCCGTCCGCCGGGAAACGGCAGGCTATCGACAGGGTCATGGTCAGGGTCGATTCCGCTTCCGAACTCCACGACCCGGCCGCCTACTACGCGGGCAAGACGCCGGTGCCAGAGCGCATCACGATGGCACTGGACCTCCGGGAACTCTACGGCCCGGAGGTCGACCAGGCGCTCGGCGGCGAGGAGCCGATGGTCGATGAGTGGGAAGCCGGGGCGCGCGTGCCCAGTCTGGAGCAGGTCCAGGCGCTGGCGCGTCTCACCGATTTTCCTGTCCGGTTCTTCTACGAGCCGCCGCCGCCGCCGCTCACCGGAGGGTGGATGTGCGGCGAAGATGGCTGTATCCCGCTGGGAGAGCGTCATGACTGAGAGGCCCCTCACCAGCGGCGACATGCGCGGCGTGCTGCGCCGCGCCGCCGAGCTGGCCGAGCAGGCCGGCGACCGCGACCGTGCCCGGAGGCTGCGGTGGAGGCTGAAGATGCTGCTGCCCGACCCGGTGCGCCGCGCCTACGCCGACGTGCTCCGCAACGGGTGAGCGGCGTGACGGCGGCGGAGTTCCTTGAGGCCCGGCTGGCTGAGGCCGAGGCTGGTGCGAGCGGCTGCATGAACTGCGGGCTGCCGGTCAAGGCGGCGGCCGCGAGAACCGGCTGGACGCACTATGACGGGAGTGCCGTCTGGGGTGGCTGGCAGGGTGTCCGGTGCGCGGGCAAGGTCACGGGCGCGCTGCCGTGGCCTGACCCGGCGCGGGTGCTGCGCGAGGTCGAGGCCAAGCGGAAGATCCTCGCCCTGCACCGGCCGGACCTGTGGAACGCGGACGACGAACCCGAGGCGGTCCACTGCGTAGAGTGCACGACCGATGACGACCTGTACAAGCCTCAGATGTACCCGTGCCAGACAGTCCGCGCGCTGGCCGCCATGTGGTCTGACCACCATGACTACGACCCGGACTGGGATGCGTAGCACGCATCCGAGCAACATGAACTCTGGCCAGGCCGCTGACCTGCAACTACGCGAAACGCGTATCACGTTTCCGCAGGTCAGAGCATCGAGCAAACCTGGGTCTGACCATGCGCGAACCGGACGCGGAAAGCCGCCCCGGCCGGGGCCGGGGCGGCGTGGTTCAGTGAAGTTCAGTCCGTGTCATCCCATGTCGGCCAGCCCCGGCGTCTCGCGCAGCGCACCTGCCCCCGGCAGAACGGCGTGTGGACCCTGAGGGCGCACAGGCCGCTGGCGACCAGCGCGCCGAGCCGGTTGTCCGGCAGCCAGCGTGCCCCGATCTCCCTCTCCCTCACGTCAGGGCACCGTCTGCCAGTCGGCGGCGACCGCGGTCTGCGCCACGGCCAGCGGCAGCTCCCCGGCGCACACGTCGGCACGCAGGTCGTTCTCGGCGCTGTCCTTGACGTTAGGCACGCTTCCCGCCTCGGGCCACAGGTTGGTCGCGTCGTTGCTGCCGCCCAGCTCGAGCGGCACCAGGTGGTCGAGTTCGCTGGCGGTGCCCGCGCTCAGCCCGTAGGCGGGGTAGGCGACGTCGAACTTGAACGTGCTGGCCTGGGACTCGGGCGGCCGGATGTCCGCAGTCCACCCGGTGACGCAGATGGTGGTGCCGATGGTGGCCTGGGTGACGGCCGGGTCGACGGACCCTGGGGTGCAGGACGGGTCGGGGAGCTTGCCGCCGTCCAGGGCGCGGCACTCGCCGGGCCGCAGTGTCTCGGACTGGGTGAGGTGCCCTTCGTCGGCGACCCGGGGCAGGCCCGCGCTGGCGGAGGGGCTGGGTGACGCCGTGGTGACCGTCCCTGGCGTAGGCGCGGCCGGGCCGGGCTGCGGCGCCCTGCATGCCGCCAGCAGCGCTGCGCAGGCGGCGGCAGCGGCGAGCAGGCGCCTCACGGGTCCATCCAGACGAGCTTGGTGCCGTACTCCGGGTGGCCGTGGATCTTCAGCAGGTCATCGATCGACGCCCAGATTGAGTGTGACCGGAACTCGGTGAGCCAGCGGACGCAGACGGTGCCATCGCTGAACACGACGCCCTCGAACTGCACGTCCTCAGGCGCATTTGCCGCCCCGCTGGCGTAGTACTCCTCGGGCGGGTGCGGCCGGTAGACACGGAACCGGCGCATTGCTCCATCGACATGCGGCAGGCGTCCCTTGCCGGCGCGGACCTCAGTGATCACGCGTACTGCCCGGCGCGGCCGGCGTTCCTCGCGCAGGTCCGCTATGCCGCCCCCTTCCGTGCTGGTCAGCCCGCTGTGCCGGGATAGGTCACCACCTGCCGGCGCCGGTGACCTGCCCGTTCCGCACCGGGAAGTCCCCCGACACCGTGAGCGAGGTGACGACAGTCTCCTTGTTCCCGGCCTGCGGGTGGTTCCCGCCGCCGTTCCAGCACTGGTACACCGCCGTCGCCGTGGCAACGTGCAGCGTGACCTGGACGCTTGAGACCCCGGTGCCGAGGCCGGCGTCCTTGAACGCCGTGGTCAGCGACCCGTCCGCCGCCGACACGCTGCTGTCCGCGGACAGGAAGTGGGGGCTGTCGGCCAGCGCCGGGCCGGCTGAGGCCAGGGCCAGGAACGCTGCCGCCGCGAGAGCGGGGAAGATCGCGCGGATGCGCATGGAGGAGGGTCCTTCCGGGTGCGAAGGTGAGGGCGGCGAGCGCCGCCAGTACGACGATGACGGCCGCGCAGGCGGCGGCACAGGCGCGGATCACGCGGGCCCCAGCCTACCGGCCGGGCAGGTGGTAGTAGCGGGCCCAGCGGGTGAACGACGGGTCCGGGGGCGGCAGGACGCCCGCGCAGCGCAGGCCCCGCCACGCCGTCCGCGCGTCGGCCACGATCGACACGCCCAGCAGCGACGCCCGGCCGGTGACCGGGTTCACCGCGACGGGCAGCCCGCCGACGTCGCGTTCCTGCCGGCACAGCGAGTGCTGCTGGCGGCCCAGCGAGTGCTGCTGGCGGGCCAGCTCGGCGCTGTTGCGGTGCACCCCGGACAGGCTCAGCCACCCGGCGGCCAGCGCCGTGCCCAGCCCGGCCACGACCACGACCACGACGGCCAGGACCACGCTCAGCAGCCGGGTCCGCCGCGCATAGGCCGACGTGCTGTCCAGCCGCCTGAGGATCTGCCCCGCCAGGGCGTGGACTTCGCCCGCTATCCGCAGCGCCTCCGCCGCGTCGTGCTCCGGCACGCTCAGCCCCCGTTGCCTGCCAGCTTGCCCGCCATCTCCGCCAGCCTGGCGTCCAGCTCCCGCACCAGCGCCCGCGTCCGGGCGAGCAGCACGTCGATCGTCTCGTCCTTCTCAGCGTCCACCCTGGCCGCCTCCCCGTCCTGCTGCCTCGACCCGGGCGAGGGCCTCGCCGATGATGCGCAGCGCGTCGTTGATCCCGGCCAGCGCCGGGACCACCTGGGTCGCCTGGGACTCGATGAGCCGGTCACGCTGCGCCTCCGCACGGTCCCTCTGGGCGACCAGCTCGGTGCGTATCTGCTGGCTCTGCTGCCACACGACCGACGCCTCGGACGTGCCGACCCGCCCGGACGACGCCCGGCGGGTTGTGAGCCACGTCAGGGCCGCGCCGACAGCAAGGCCGGACGAGGTGGCGATGGCGGCGACGGACGCTGAGTCCACCCATGACCTGCCCTTCCCCGACGGCGGGACCGCCTGCTAGCCGAAGTTCTCGCGGTCGTCCTGTTCCATCTCGGCGATGACCGCGTCCAGGCCAGGTATCGCATGGCCCCGGGCCGCGTGCTCGCGCAGGTGCTGAGCCATTCCTGCCGTCGACCCGGCGGTGAAGTGGTGCGCGGGCCGCCTGTCCTCATAGACAGTCCGGCAGTTGTGGCAGATCAGGCCAGGTTGGCCCATGTAGACGTAGACGTCGCACTGCGGCACGACGGGGTTGCCGGCTGCGTAGAACCGCAGGTAAGCCATGCGGCCAAGCTACCGCTCAGGACACGCGGCGGAGCAGCATCGACGACCCGGCCAGCACCGTCAGGTTCCCGCTGCCGCTGTTCTGGCACCACCGGAACGTCAGGCTTCCGCTGGTGCCCGCGGTGACCAGGATGCCGCGGATGGTCAGGGCGGACACGGCGCCGAAGAACGCCAGCGACGACGCCACCGTCTGCGCCGTGGACAGGTTGTTCGCGACCGCGCCCCCGTCGTACGACCCGCCGTAGGTCGAACCCTGCGCGGTCAGGGGAAGCTGCATCTGCCACAGGCCGTACAGCGCGTTCCCGCCCGACCCGGCGAGTGCGAACTTCAGGCCCCCGTCGGAGCCCTGCAGGATCACGAACAGGTCCAGCAGGTAGGACTTCGACGCGTCGATGTGGAAGGTCAGGTCCGGGTCGTCGGACAGGGACGTGCCGGTGCGGGTCGTGTTGCCCGGCTTGACGGCGTAGCGGGTGTTGACCAGGTACTCGTTGATGTCGGGGCCGGACAGGACCGTGTTGTCGTTGAACACCTTCATGGTCATGGCTGCTCCTCAGAACCCGATCCTGGACACGCCGATGACGCCGTTGACGGCGTCGCCGATGATGAAGGGCTGCGGCAGGCTGGTGGCGTCCTGCAGCGTCCACGTGGTCAGCCAGCGGGACTCGGTGAACTCGTGGCGGATGCCGCGGATGATGACGTCGCGGGTGATCGGCGACCCGCCGCCGGGAGGCCGCCGGATGACGGTGATGCGGTCGCCGATGCGCCGGCCGAGCACCTGCGGGAACACCGCCGCCGGGACCGGGTTCGCGGCGGCCGGGTCACCCACCGGGTCAACGGCCAGGGTCGCGAACCGCAGCTCGGGCTGGGCGGACACGGCGACGACCTGCTGGGCGTACCCGAGGGCCTGCCAGTCGGTGTCGGCGACCAGGCTCTCGGAGTCGTAGGCGCGGACCTGGTAGGCGGTCTGGGACGCGGTGTCGTCGGCGGCCTGGAGCTGCCCGCCCGTGTTGGCGATGGTGGCCCGGTTCCACAGCGTGTCGTGGTCGTAGAGGATCTCCACGTCGGCGTACGGCAGCTCGGCGCCGGCCCCGGCGGCGCCGGCGACCGTGATGGACAGGGCGCGGGTGGCGGTGGTGTAGGCGTCGGCGGCCTGCACGGTGAACGACGGCGCGCCCGCGGTCGTGGGAGTGCCGGCGATGATGCCGGCGCCGGACAGGGACAGCCCGGCGGGCAGCGATCCGGAGACCTGTGACCAGGTGACGGTGTCGGTGCCGCCGGACGCGGTGAGCTGCGCGGCGTAGGGCACCGCGACCGTGGCGCCGGCCAGGCCCGTCGTGGCCACCGCGAGGGCCGCGACCACGGTCAGGGTCAGGGTAACGGTGGCGGTCGCGGCGACGTTGTCGGTGACCCTGTACGTGACGGCGTACGACCCGGCCGCGGCGGGGGTGCCGGACAGCGCCCCGGCGGAGGACAGGGTGACCCCGGACGGCAGCGACCCGGACACCGTCGCCCACGTGTAGGGCCCGGTGCCGCCGGATGCGGCGAAGGTGAACGAGTAGGCGGAGGCGGCTTCGGCGGCGGCCAGCGACGTCGTGGCGACCGCTAGGGCCCTCGCGGCGGTGATGGTGACCGAGTACGCCTGCGTGTCGGTGTGGCCGGCCGAGTCGGCGACCTGGACGGCGAAGCTGAACGCCCCGGCTGCCGTCGGCGTCCCGGTGATGACGCCGGCTGAGGACAGCGCCAGGCCCGTGGGCATGGTGCCGGAGAACAGCGACCAGGTGAAAGGCCCCGTGCCGCCCGAGACGGACAACGTGGTCGAAGGGTAGACGGTGCCCGTGGTGCCGTCCGGCACGGTGGTGGTCGTGATGTTCAGCGCCGTCGTGCCGGTCACGCCGTTCAGCGCGTCGAACCACTGGTCGAACAGGGCGTTGCGGTACTCGGGGAGCCCTGAGCGCGGGTCCGTGGTGCCGTCCGGGACGGTGATCGCCGTCTCCTGCGTCAGCACCGAGTTGGAGTTGAACAGCATCAGGTCGGCGTTGGACTTGCCCGCCGTCAGCCGGGCGGCGAAGAACGTCTTGACGTAGCCGAAGTAGTCGGTGGCCTGCTTCTGCGTCTGGCCCTGGCTCGGGTCGGTGGAGGAGTTGGCCTCCCACAGGCCGAACGGCTTCGGCGGGCTGGCCGCGTCCGCGATGGACGCGGCCAGGTCGAGGCGCTCCCCGCCGTCGTACTCCGAGCAGTAGAAGTCGGTCGCTACCTTGTCGACCCACGCGTCGCCGGGGTAGTAGCCGTTCTCGCCGTGGTGGTTGACGGCGTAGGCCGACGTGTCGAACGTCATCGGGAAGTACTGCCTGATGGTCGGCGCGTAGAACTTCCACCCGGCGACGAACAGCGACTGGGTGAGGCCGTCGGACACGTGGCCGGGCAGGCCGCTGCCGTAGGGCTCTTGCCATAGGCTGACCTCGGCGTTCAGGCCCCCGGCCTGGCAGGAGGCCAGGAACGTGTTCAGGGCGGCCTTGTCGGCGTCGGTGGGCGGGTTGAACGCGGGCCGCATCGAGATGCACGCCTTGCGCCCGGCGGCGGCGTCGGCCTGCAGGTCCGACGGGATGGCGGCCGGGATCTGCCCGGTGGTGTAGTAGACGCGGCGGACTGTGAGCGTCCGCCCGGCGTCGGCCTGCCAGAGGTTGACGGCCTGCGCCTGGGTGGTGCCGGCGGGGAACACCCCGGACGGCACGTACGCGCCGACCAGGCCCGGCGTTCCCGCCGACGGGGCCGCGGCGGAGAACGTGGCGACGACGCCGGCCCAGCCGTGCGCGTTGTCCGACGCGGTGTTCGACTTGCCTATGACTGAGACCGGGCCGCCGAGCGCGACGTTCAGGTCGTAGCCGCCGTACAGGTGGTTGCCCGCGCTGGCGGTGTCGGACCGGCCCAGGGTGAACCCGGCGGGGTCAGTCCAGGTGATGGCGGCGGCGGAGGTGAAGTGCTCGTGGAAGCAGCAGGTCCACAGGTCACCCGCCGCGGAGTTGGTGCCGCTGGTCGCCGTGATCTGCGCGACGGTGCCGCCGAGCCCGGTCCCGTGCGCGTTCAGTGTGACCACTGCGCCGGCGACGTCGGTGTGGAACTCAGCCAGGAACCCCTTGATGTTCGGGGTGCCCGACGCCACCGAGCACAGCACGCCGGTGATGCCGCCGGGGTTGTTCGGGTAGTACCAGATCTCGGCGTGGGAGATGCCGCTGTTGCTCAGCCCGTCGGCTTTCTGCCAGCCGGCGGGCAGCGTCCACGCGTTGCCGCCGCCCTGGATCAGGTAGCAGACCAGCAGGTTCCCCGCCGTCGACGCGACGCCCGGCGTGGGCGTGATCGAGATCGCCGAGCCGGTCGCCTCCGGCGAAACCTGCACCGGCGTCCACGTCACGGCGGCTCCAGTACAGTGGTCGGATGTACTACGTTCTGGTGTGCCGGGTCTGCCAGCCGCCGCTGCCGATGCCGTTCGCCACCGCCGCAGAACGCGGCAGGTGGGCGGCGGCACATACGCGCGGAACCGGCCATGACACCTGGTTCGTGCGGGACCAGCCCGCCCCGCCCGTAGCTACTAGGCGTCGCCGAACACGGCCTGCGGCACCTTCGACCGGGTGTCAGTGAACAGCGCCGACCGGCGGCGGAACACCACGAACCCGTTCCCGTCGACATAAAGCTCGCCCATCTCCGTCTCGGCGGTGAGCTGCAGCTCGTCCAGCGGCGTCCCCGACGACTGCGACACCTGCACCTGCGACGGCTGCGCCGCCGCCAGCACCGCGCCGCCGGTCACGACCGCGTAGTCCGGGGTGTTCGTCCCCGACCCCGCCAGCGGCAGGGCCGGGGAGCCTGCCATCGGCATCAGCACCCCTATGACGGTGACCGCCGCGAACCCCAGCAGCGTCGCCTGCAACGTCGCGTCCCCCGGCGTCACGCTCCGGTTCGCCGCCGGCCAGCCCGCGTCGTCCAGGATCCGGTTCACCCTGGCGCCGGAGTCCTCGCCCGGCCCGTGGTAGACGGCGCGGCCCGCCCGGATCAGGGCGCCCAGCACCTTGAACCCGTCCGTGCACGACACCGACGCCACCGAGTCCGACGGCGGCGAGTAGCCGATCTGCCAGGAGTCGACGGTGCCGGTGAACAGCCGGTACGTGACCCCGGCGTAGGTCGCGGACACGCGGACCGGGACCATCGGCAGCACCTGGGTCTGTCCGCCCGCCACGTACGGGCCGGCCAGGTTCGCCGGGTCGAACCTCCGGTCGGCGTTGGACAGCGGGATCACGCACGTCCCGGCGTCGTACCGGACCACCGGGGACTCCACCCGGCTCGACCCGCGGGTGATCACGATCTGGGCGCCGCCGCCGGAGTCGTAGAACGCGGACACGTCGGCCCAGGTGCCCGGCGTGAACTGGAACTCGACCTTGACAGCGGGGAACCCGGCCGCGGCGGGGGCGGCGTGCCCGGACGGCAGGATCAGGACCGGCACGCGCGCACCCTCCTGGGTTAGGCTGAACAGGCTGAAAAGGCAACTGCGGCGCCCGAACCGCGCCGTAGCGCCCCTGGCTGTCCGGCCTTAGCTAGCGAGGCAGAGAACGCGGCAGCGAAACGGGATACAGCGCGAGGGGCGTCAGGCGCTCAGCAGGCCGACCATCGGCACGTTGTCCACCGCCGTCACCCCGAACAGGGCCTGCTGCGGGAAGATAGATGGGAGCTGGCTCGTGCCCTGCCCCGCCAGGAACCACCCGGACGGCGTCACCCCGCCCGCCCCGGTAGCACTCAGGTTCGGCATGAACAGCGACGGCCCCTTCAGCGTCCGCATCGACGACGTCCCCGCCGTCACGATCTTGACGACCAGCCAGTACAGGCCGGGGTCCACCGGGGTCCGCGCCAGGAACCCGTTCCCCGCGCTGGTGGGCGACGCCTTCACGCCCGCGCCGGTGGTCAGCGGGAACGGGGTACCCGCCAGGTTCGCCGGGGACAGGTAGAGCTGCTGCGGGTAGCCGCGGTACTGCCGGTCGTCGTAGATGCCTACGTAGACCGCGGTGGCTACCGTGGAGCTGATGAGCTCCACGGACCACTGCGACCACGACGACAGCCCGGACGTGACCTCGAACGGCGCCGCCCACAGGTCCCCCGCCACCGGCGTGTACGGCGTCCCGGCCGCCCCGCCCATCGTCTGCGCCGTGTACCAGCGGCCGGTCACCGACGGGACGATCAGCGCCGCCGTCCGCGCCGACGGCGGCTCCACCGACGCCGCCGTGCCCCACTGGTTGCCCGGCAGCCTGCGCACCGCCGCCAGGATCGCGTCCGCGATCGCCGAGGCGCCCAGCTCGTTCGGGTGCAGCCCGTCCGCGCTGATCTTGTTCGCGTCCTTGCCGAGCGCGGTGTCGATGTCGACGACCTGGACCATGCCGTCGAACTCGGCGACCAGGCCCGCCAGGCCGGCGTTGAAGGTGGCCACGTCCGTGTCGCCGATGCCGGTGGAGTAGATCGCGTACCCGGCGGCCAGCAGCCGCGCCGTGTTGCACACCAGCACCGGCGGCGGGTTCTTCGCCTCGACCCACCAGCCGTCCCACCGGACGGTGCCGCTGGCGTCCAGGCTCGTCACCGTGATGATGATCGTCTGGGACGCGTTCGCGCTGGTCAGGTTCGTGATCCGCTTCACGACCGGGGACCGCGACCCGGACGCCAGCACGTTCGACAAGCTCAGCGTCCCGGTCACCCCGGCCGTCCCGGAGAACGTCACCACTCCGCCCGCCACGCCGGGGTTCGTGACGAAGCTCAGCGCCACCGTCTCGCCGTTGTAGTCGCTCGCCAGCGTGATAGTCACCGTCGCGTTGGCGCCCGTCGTGGTGCAGTCATGCGTGGTGGTCCCGCTGGCCACGTCGTAGGCGAAGAACGTGCTCGTGAACCCAGACCCGTACGCCGTCGTCCCGGTCCCGGCCGCCCCGGAGTAGTCGTCGTCGCGGATCGCCGACATCCGGCACCGCGAGATCGCCATCCGCAGCGCCTGGTAGTACGCCGAGTTGTTCTGGCTGGTGTTGCCGTTGAACCCCAGGTCGTTGATGCCGTAGCACAGCAGGAACGCGCCCCCCGCGCCGGCCACGTACGGGGCGTTGCCCGCCAGGCCCGTCCCGAACGGCAGCGGCCCCACGTTCTGCAAGATCCGCGCGTACCCGCCCTGGCTGGCGGTGTCGAAGGTGAGCCGCGACCCGTTCACCGCGTAGTTCGCGAAGCTCGTGTGGTCAACGTTGAGCAGGTTGCGGAAGATGCTGTCGGCGCGGCCCGCCTGCGACCGCGTCCCGAACGAGTACTGGAAGTAGCTGTGCCCGAACACCGTCCAGTAGTTCGGGACCTGGAACGTGCCCTGCGGGAACAGCGGCATCAGGCACACAGCCCGGCGAGCAGCACCAGGTAGCCGCCCGTGCTGGACGCCACCGCCGACACCGCGAGCTGGCAGAGCTGCACCGGGACCTCCCACCGGTCACCCGGCGCCAGGTACCAGTGCGGCAGCGGCGCGTTAGGCGGCCCCGTCGTCGGGACGGACGTGTCGAACCGCAGGTACACCGTCCCCGTCGCGTAGGACTGGATGAGCAGCGACACCCGCGTCGAGTCCGCCGCCAGGATGGACGCCGTCCCGGTGGTGGTCGCCGCCCACTGCACCGCGCCCGCCACCCCCGTGGCGCGGGCCTCGCGCACGTACTGGTCATAGTCCCCCGCGGCCAGCTGCTGGCACCGGACCTGGGTGCCAACGCCGGCCGTTATGGGCACATCGACAATCGGGATGGCTCAGCCCTCCTCACGACCGGATCTTCAGCTTCATGGCCGGGTTGCGGCGGCCGTATGCCTCGAGCGCCTCGTACACCGCGCGGCCGGTGTCGGCGGGGTGGGCGAGCGGGCTGGCGTTCACGTTGATCGTCACATAGATGTCGCCGCCGCCGCCGCGGCCGGGAGTGACCCGCACCCGCTCGGGGCCGCGCTCGCCGACGCCGATCAGGGCCGGGCTGGTGAACGTCGCGTCCAGCCCGTTCCCGTACCACCCGAACATCTGTTCGTGCGCCTCGGCGCTGACCGGGGTGCCGTACCGGCTGGCGATATACCGGAACATGGCCGTGAACTGGCCCGCCGCGGTGAACGGGTTCCCGCCCCACTGGTAGTACTCCGACGGGCCGTTGATGAACTGGGCCACCCCGTACGCGCCCGACGTCGGGTTCGTCGCGGTGAGCGAGTAGCCGGCCTCGCGCATCTCGACGGCGTTGAACGCCGGCCACATGAACGCGGGCCACGGGAACAGCGCCCGCGCGACCGCCTCGACCGGGCCGCCGGGACCGCCGCCGCCGGACACCGGCAGGGTCCGCAGCGCGCCGAGCACGCCGTGTGCGACCGCGCGCTCCATCGCCGCCAGCGTCGCCGTGTTCTCCGTCCGCAGCCAGCCTGTCATTCCGGGCACGCCGTCCCGGTACGTCCCGCCGACCGTCCCGCCCGCCGCGAACCCCGGGATCCGGCCGCGCAGGTGGTCGACCATGCCCGCCGCGACCATCCCCGCCGGCACCACCAGCTCGCCGCGCTGCGCCCGGATCAGCTGGTCGTCCACGCCCGGCGCACCGGAGGCGACGAACAGGCCGCGCGCGGCATGCGGGCCGCTTATCGGCGAGCCCTGCACGATGCTGTACGACCCGGTCCCGGACACGTGGATCGTGGCCCGCTCCGACTTGACCTGTCGCAGCCACCCGACCAGCACCCTGATCTCGGCCGCCGTGAACCCGGACTTGTCGTGCAGGCTCTGCAGGTACCGGATCTGCCGCTGGATCTCGCTGCTCGCACCCGCCAGGTCGCCCTTGGTCTGCACTTGCTGCTTGGCGAACGAGGCCGCCGCGACCGTCGAGGCCAGGACACTGGCCCTGTTGGCGAGCGCTGCCGCGCTGTTGCCCTTCAGTCCCGCCGAGTTCGAGTCGAGCTGGGCCTTGGCCTGCTGGAGTGCCTGCCGCCACGCCAGTTCGTCGCCCTGCAGCGTCAGGACCGCGGTGACGTTCTTGTCCAGGGCGTTCGTCAGGGTCTGCACGGCGATCGTGACCGCGTTCGTGGTGCCGGTCGCCGAGTTCTCCGACTGCGCCCACGCCCGGATCTTCTCCGCCGCCGCGGGCGTGATCCGGCCGTTCGCCGCCAGGATGTCGTTCAGCGTCCCCGACTTGACGATCAGGGTCTTCGCCTGGTCGGTGGTCAGCCCGTACTGCGACCCCAGGCTCGCGAAGTCGCCGCTCAGGTTCTGCGCCTCGGCCGCGGCGCGCTGCTGCGCGGCGGTCAGCTGGTCCGTCTGGTCGGTCAGGCCGCCCTGCGCGCCGCGGCCGAGCCGGAAGTTCCTGACGATGAACCCGTAGTTCGTCGACGCCTTCCCGAGCGCGTCCGAGAGCCTCTGGTAGCCCGCCACGTTGAGGCCGGTCGCCTGGTTCTGCTTCGCCAGCTCGGCGGTGACGTCCGCGATGCTGCCCTTGAACGTGACGATCTTGTCGATCAGGACGCCCACGCCCACGGCCGCGAGGCCGACCCAGACGAGCGGGTTGACCGCGTCAAGCGCCGTCGTGGTGGCCAGCAGGCCCTTCTCGGCGAGAGTCGCGCCCTTGGTGGCTGCCATGAACCCGACCATCTGCTCCGAGATGGCAGCGATCCCGGTCAGCCTCAGCACGCCGGACAGCAACCCGAGCTTCGACAAGGCCAGCGCGATCCCGCCGATGCCGAGCGCGACTGCGGTCAGGCCGCCCGCATGCTGGGCCAGGAACGTGATCGTGTCCGTCAGGCCGGTGATGGTCGCGGAGAACAGTTTCAGTTCCGCCAGCCCCACGCCGCCGAACGACTCCAGCAACGCGAACAGGGCATGCGCGATTTTCGTGATGTCACCGCCGAGCAGCGTCAGCGCTGGCGCCGCCTCCCGGGACAGGAACCGGATGAACTGGTCGATCCCCGAACTCGTGGTGAACCCGGCCAGGAAGTTCTCCAGGCCCTTCCCGGCCGCGTCGGCCAGCTGCGCGACCGGGCCGAGGAGCTGCCCGGCCAGGTGCAGCCCGGTGTTGAACACCTGGAACGTCTGCGGCTCCATGGCCTTGGCCAGGTCGATGTACCGGGACTTCAGCGCCAGCACCGACAGGGCTATCTGCTGCTGGCCGGCGTCCATCACCGCCCACGCCTGCGCCATCTGCGCGGTGGACCCGGTCACGGCGTCCTTGACGTTGATGATCGTCGGGATGGCCAGCGCCCCGAACGCCGCGATCCCCGTCCCCGCCGCCACGACCGGCGCCGCCATCCCCGAGAACGCCAGCCCCACCCCGCCCGCCGCGCCCAGCCAGCTCTTCTGCGCGTCCGCGTTCTTCTTGACCGACTGCGTGTTCTTGTCAACCGACCCGGACGCCCCGTCGACTGAGCGGCGGAAGCTGTCGAACGCCGCCGACGCGTTCTTGTCACGGGTGATGATCTCGAAGATCATCGTCTCCAGGTTGGAGGCCATCTCAGCCGCCCGTGATCTGCCGGGACGTCTCGGACATCGCCTGCAGCACCTTGTCCCGGATCGCCGGGCCGGCCTCCTTCACGGCGTCGCTGAAGAACCCCGCCCGCATCCCGCCGGTCTGCACGTTCGACCACTCCCAGCCGCGCCGCGGACCGCGGGCGAACACCGGGTGGTTGATCACGCCGTTATCGAGCAGCACCAGCTTCCGGCGGTGCTGCCGCGCCTTCGCCCGCACCTCAACCCGCGGGTTCTTCGAGAAGAAGTTCGCCGTCCGCACGCCGAGATCCTCCGCGAGGACGGCGGCGTAACGGTTCGGCATGTACGGCATCAGGTGCTCGACCCTGGCGATCTCCTGCGCCAGCGGCTTGGCTGCCTCCCGGATATTGCGGTACAGCTTGCGGCGCAGCCCCTGGCCCTCGCTGCCAGCCTCGCGCAGCCGCGCCGACAGCAGCCGCAGCTGGTACTGGCCGCGGACCTCGACACCGGGCATGAAGTGACCTTCGTCCTCTTGACAGGCGGAATCCACGGCATACGCTTGCCTGTGGTATCCACTGGGAGACGGTTCAGGTGAAGAGAAGGGCAGCCGCGGTCACCGCGGCCATGACGGCGGCAGTAGCCGCGGCTGCGGTGACGGGCGCCCTGCTCGTGCATGACAGCCAGCCGGGAGCTGCGGCACGGCCGGCAGCTACCACGTCAGCCGTGCTCAGCCCGGCCTGCCAGGTCGCAGTGCCGGCCGTGCGCAGCGTTCTCGCGGCCGTTCCCGGCATGAGAACCGAACCCGGCTCAACCGCCGCCCTGATGAACGCCGCCATCAGGTCGGCGAGTGACACGATCGCATCCGGCGGGACGCCCCGCGCGCATACTCAGCCCGGCAGGATCTGGCTGCAGCTCGGGCTGATGCGCGTCAGCGTCGTGCTCTACGAGCAGAGCGTGAGGCTGCGCAGCCCCAGCCCGTCAGGCCTCGTCAGCGGCGGCAGGGACATCCTGCGCGAGTGCCGTGCGTGACCGGCACCGCAACCCGGCCGTCATCTTCCGGCCCCCGCCAGAGGACAAGCAGTGGCTAGCCGACCACGCCGAAAGCGTCGGACGCGACGTCTCCGCCATCCTCACCGACCTGCTCGCCGACTTCCGCCGCCGCGTCACCCGGCGCGCTGGGAACGGGCAGCGGCCTCAGCGTCGAGATACCCCTTGAGCCGCCGGAACTGGTCGAAGGTGAGGAGGTCCCACTCCCAGGGCCTGATCCCGAACCGCTCGGCGAAGACGGGCTCAAGGTGCTCGTTGCCGCGGTCACGGGCGGCGTGCCGCTGCCGCCCGTGACGCTGGTAGGGTTCGCCGCCTCCTGCGCCGCGTCCAGCCGCCTCCGGAAGTCAGCCGCCACCTCCTCCGCCGTGAACTCGGAGTCGTCCTCGTGCAGCGGTACCACGTCCAGCTCGGCCGCGTTGAACTGCATGGTCGCGAAGTCACCGGACTGGCCATCCCGCTTCCGCAGGACGAACAGCAGCGCCGCGACCGCCTTGATCGAGTACCGGGACAACTGCTCCGCCCACTCGCCGTACGACCAGCCCGTGATCCGCTCGATCTCGTCGGTCTCGGTGTACATGAGCCGCTTGCGGTCGTAGACGTAGGACTCGTCGTCGCCGAGCTTCACCTTGACGCGGCCGTACAGCGAGAAAATCAATGCGGAACCTTTCCCTGCAACAAACCCGGCTATCAGATAGCTGACGATTCCTTTGAGACCAGCTTTACCTGGATGACGGGGTTGCCGCTGCCGTCGTCGTAGGCCTCGAACCCGACGTTCTGCGGCAGCACGTCCGGGCCGGAGATGTTCACGGCGGCCGTCTTCAGCTTGACCTGCGGCAGGATGAACGACAGCCGGTACGGGTTCGGCCCCGCCGCCACCCCGTTGGCGTCGTTGCCGGACTGGTCGAACTTGGTGAAGTCAAGCTGCATCGGCAGCCCGGTGCCGGCGCGGAAGATGTCGTACAGCTCGGCCCGGGAGTAGAACTCGGTGTTCAGGGTGCCGGTGACCTCCGGTATCGCGTTCTCGATCGGCTCGCCCTTCAGGCCCTGGTTCCCCAGCCCGTACCGGTCTTGCTTCATGGGCGTGCTGCCGGTGAGGACGATGCCGTTGACCAGCGACGCGACCGGGGTGCCCCCGGCGACCGTGGTCTCCCCGGCGGAGGTGGTGGCGGTGCCGCCGAGGGTGAACACTGAGGAGTTCGCGAAGCTGAACAGCCCGTTCGGGGTCGGGTAGGACGCGGCAGCCAGCGCGGTGGACGTCAGCTCGGTGCGGGCGTTGCCGGTGACCTTGAGCTGCGCGATCTGCCCGTCGTTGCAACTGAACTCCCACCCCGTGATCTTCATCCCGGTCTCGGTGAACGGCTGCACGGTGGTCGACAGGATCTGCGGCCGGCCGAACTGGCACGTGATGAACTGCGCCGCCTTGGACCCGTTGACGTGGACCTGCTTGTACGCGGTGCCCAGCACGACCGTCGGCGTGGTCAGCGCCGACCCGAGGCAGTACTTCCACCAAAACCCCATGCTGTCCGCCACGGCGTTGGCGGCCTCGCCCGACGTGTGCTCCATCGTCAGGTCGCCGTTCACGTCGAACCGGGACTGCACCGTCCGCGACCCGCGCTTGAACGCCTGCCCCGACTTCAATCCCTGCCCGTCAAGCCACCCCGGGTCCAGGCTGAAAGTCTCGCCCAGCAGCTCGTAGAAGTGGGTGACCGTGACCGGGGTCCCGAAGGTGCTCTCGGCGACCGCGCCGACCTGGCCCGAGAGCCCGGATGCGTACGGCATCAGGCACCGCCCTTACCGGCCGCTGCCGACCTCTTCTTCTCCGCCGGCACCTTCGGCTCGGGCACCGGCTCCCACTTGTCACCCGGCCAGGTGACCGGGTAGTGGTCCGGGTCGCCGGGCACGGACTCCGGGTTGTGGGCCGGCTGGAAGTCGGGGACCTCGAGTACCTCGCCGTCCTCGACGCGCACGATGCCCGTCCGGTCCAGCAGCGGCACGTCCAGCGGGCCGCCGGAGATGTTGCGAACCTTCGACATGCGGGCTCCCGTACCTTGGTGAGATGGCTGGCGCTGCGGAGATAGGCGACTGGGCGAAGTGCGAGAACTGCGGGACACGAGTCGCGCCGTGCCGCAGCGCGGGGCAGCAGCCGGAAACCCGCTGGTGGGCGGAATGGTCCGCCGATGAGACAAGCTTCCCGACGCACACGCCAGGGCGATGTGCCGCTAGCCGCCGATCCTCGATCTAAGGACCAGGTCGAACGCGACGGTTGCGGTGGAGCCGCCCTGATTCGACTGGGTCAGCGCGATGTTGTTCACGCCCGGGTCCGGGTACAGGACGTTGCCGCCGAGCTGGGTGGCGTCGGCCTGCAGCAGCGTCTCCACCGCGGCGACGATCCCCGTCGCGGCGAGGCGCACCGTCCTGGCGTCGTCGGCGCCGGACCAGGCCAGCGCGGCACAGTGGATGACGGTGGTCTCGTTGCGGGCGCGGCGGCCGAGGGCGGCCCACTCCTGGACGGTGTCGCCGGCGAGCTCAGCGCCGGTGTTCTCCGGGTCGGACAGGCCGACGTAGAGCTGCAGCGGCGCGGGGTCGCGGGTGGTGACGGGGCCGTCGAAGATCGTGACGGGAGGGGTGGCTTGGCCGAGCGTGGATGCGCTGGTGAACAGGGCGATGAGGTAGTCGATGAGCGCGGGCAGCCGCGACGTCACCGTAGGCACCACGCCTCCTCGACGACAAGTTCCGGCCACGCGGCGGGGTCGAACGGCTCGCCCCACGACCACCAGGTGCCGTCGGGGGTGACCGCGATGGCGTGCGGCTCGGCGAGATGGACGCCTAGGATCAGCGAAGCTCCGGCGGCCGGGGTAACACCATCAGGCCACCCACAGGCCGGGCATCCGGCCGCCTGGAGCGTGTCCTCAATCGACGCTCCCGCGTCCGGGTCGCCAGCCGTCATCCAGTACAGCGCCAGCGTCTGCCCGGCGCTCCACGGCCGTCCTGACGCGGTCACCAGCGCACCGAAAGCCTCAGCGGCACAGCACGCCACGTCCAGGCCCGGCGACCACTTCCGTTTCACCGGCGCCTTCGGCGTTCTCTTCGGCTGCGGAGCCTTCCCCGGCTTCGGCTTCGGCGCCTGTCCCGGCTTCGGCTTGCCGCCCCCGCCGTGCGTGCTCTTCGAGGTGACGGTGCGCTTGCGGCCGTGCGTGCTGCGCGAGGTGACGAGCAGCGGCATCTTCCGCGGCTTCCTCACGCGAACACCTCGCACACGAACGGCAGGCCGTTCATCCCGCCCCGCAGCAGCTCCACCGCACCCCAGGGGATGGCGTACGGGAACCCCGGCACCATCGCCAGCTCGTCGGCGCCGCCGCCCATCGACGGGCGCGCTGACGGGCCGTGCTGGTTCTCCCACAGGAAGCCCAGGATGATCCGGGCGGCGAGGTTGAACGCGGCGGGCGTGACGGTGCCCCACCCGGCGACGTAGATGACGGTGGCGAGGGGGGAGAACGCGGAGAACGGCCATCCGCCTTTCGTGCGGATCTCGCCGGTCGCGCTGTCGAGGTCGAGGCCGGCGGACAGGTCGACAGCGGCCCCGTTGGGGACCGACGTGACCGAGGTGACGGACACAAGGGGCCGCTGCCGGACCTGCAGGGTCAGCATGCCGGGGCTGAACTCGGCGCGCTCGGTGACCGTGGTGTTGAGGAGCGGGCCGCCGGTCATGGCCTCCATGGACGTTTCGATGGTGGCGATGTAGGCGGCGACCTCGGTGTCGTAGGCGGTGACCGACTGTGGGATGTTGAGCTCGTCCTTGCCGTCGGCGAGGGGCAGGAGCGCGGGCTCGAACGGGTCGAACACGTCGAAGTCGCCGAAGCTGACGCCGGCGCCGGTGCCGGTCGCGGTCCACGTGTACTGGTAGTGGCCGAGGATCGTCAGGTCGGCCGCGGGGATGTCCTGGTGGTACAGGCCGGTTCCGTCGTTACTCGGCGCGGCGTAGGTGCCGGTCGTGCTCGATGTGCCGTCAGCGTTGCGGATCTTCACCAGCAGGGTCAGCGTGGTGGCGTTGACGAGCGTGGTCGTGCCGTCGGTGTTGAGCTGACGGACGGTCGTCGGCACCCGGACCGGGGCGCCGAGCGGGTAGCGTGCCATCAGCCCGGCCCTCCTGTCCTCATGTCACCGGCGGTGAGCACGCCCGTCGCGGCGTCTCCCGCGGTCAGGACACTTCTCGCGCTGGTGCCCGCGGTAAGCGCCGACGCGGGCGTGTCCCCGGCGGTCAGGACGCCGGGGGTGAACACGGCGGGGACGGTGACGGCGAGGCTGTCCGCCCCGGCCCCGGCCTCGGCGAGCGCCAGGGTGACCAGCACGGCGAGCGTGTCGGTCCCGGTCCCGGCTTCGGCGTTCGCGGTGGTGACGGCGGTCAGCGCCAGCGCCGTCGCGGCAGACCCGGACTCGGCCAGCGCGATGTTCGTGGCAGCCTGGATGGCCAGCGTGTCCGCGCCGGTCCCGGACTCGGCGAGCGGCACGGCTGCTGCGACGGCGAGCGTGTCAGTCCCGGTCCCGGAGTCCGCGAGCGGCACGGCCGCGGTGACGGCGAGCGTGCTGGCGGACGACCCGGACTCGGCCAGGGCCGCGGCCGCGGCGACCGCCAGGGTGTCCGCGCCTGCGCCCGCGTCGGCCAGCGCGACGGCGACCCCCGCCGCGAGCGTGTCCGCGGCCGTCCCGGCGTCGGCCAGCGGGACCGCGGCGGTGACCGCGAGACCGGAGTCGTCGGCGGACCCGGCGTCGGCCAGCGGGACCGCCGCCGCGACCGCCAGCGTGTCAGCCGCCGAGCCCGCGTCGGCCAGGGCGACCTGGGTGACCGGGCCGGCGGCCGGCGGCCCGTACGCCTGCCGGCGGCGGAACCGGCGCCGCCACGTCACGCCGCCCAGGTGCTGCCCGGCGAACGGCAGCGGCCCGGCCGCCGCGAAGTGCGCCAGCACCTGCCCCTGCGACAGCGCCGACTTGTACAGCGCCACCTCGTCGAGGCGCCCGACCCACGCTCCGGTCGCGACAGCCGCCGCGTCGACGCCGGGAGAGAACCCGGTCGTCGAGTCAGCGAACGTCTGCGCCGTGTGCGTCCCGGCCTGGTCCACGCCGTCGACGTAGATATGCGGCTGGGTGGCCAGCAGCCGGGTGACGACGACGTGGTGCCACGACGCCTGGTCATTGAACGACGCGGTGGTGACGAAGCAGTCGCCGGTGCCGGACTTGCGGACGACCCACTTGCCGGTCGAGTTCAGCCGCACCACGTAGGCGCCGGTGCCCTTGCCGAGGCTGTTCGCGATCGTCTGCCCGGACGCGTAGCCGCCCCACAGGTACCAGAACTCGATGCTGAACGGGCCGTCGCCCAGGTTGTACGCGGTGCCGGGGCTGGACGCGGTCTGCAGGTAGTCGGTGCCGTTCCCGGCGAACAGCACCGCCCCGTCCCCGTCGGCGGTCGCGCCGGGGAGGCCGAACGAGGGGCCCGCCCCGACAGCGGCGGCGTTGACGCCGAGCCCGGGGCTGGGGACGGCCGGGGCGGCCGTGTCGCCGAGCCGGTAGTAGACGGTAGGGGAGTCCGCCAGGACCGTGGCCGCGTAGCTCACGGCGGCTCACCCGCCTCCCGGCCGCGCGGTCAGTTCAGGCCGAACACCATGAAGTTCGTCAGCGTGACCGTCGGCGCGCCGGTGGTCAGCGACCAGGCGGAGAACGCCTCCACGTAGTAGGTGGTGGTCCACGGGTTCGCCAGCGCTACCCCCGCGTTCGGCGCGCCGATCATGAAAAGCTGCGGGCTGGCCGTCGCCGCGTTGTTGCCGGTGCCCCACAGCAGGTGACCGACCGCGTTCAGGTTCGCTGAGGCGCCCAGCGCCGTGATCGTTGCCATGATCTCGAACTCGAACGCGCCGTTCGTGACCGACGCCGTGGGCGTGAACGCCCCGGTGGCGCACTTCAGCGCCGACAGCGTTCCCGCGGTGGTGTCGAACCCGATGCTGATCGTCTGCGTCATCGCCGTCGAGCTGGTGGTGAACCAGCCGCCGCCCTTGATCAGCAGGCTCTTCCCGGCCGCCGGGAAGAAGCCGTTCGGGCCGGCCGGCAGCGAGTAGGCGGGGAACGTCGTGGTGTTCGCCGCCGACATCACCGTCGTCGCCGCCGCGGTGACGGCCGCGCCCGACGCGGGCATCGCGTACAGCAGTTCCGCCTGCGTGCCGGTGAACCCGCTCAACGTCCGCCTCCTACGGGTAGGGCATCAGGTCAGTGAGCACGTAACCGGCGTACGTGCCGTCCGCCATCGGCGCGGCGGCGTAGAAGAACCAGTGCCGGTTCACCGACATCGCCGCACGCACCGCCGTGACCACGACACCCAGGTTCCCCGCCAGCACCCCGGACAGCTGGTTCAGCAGGTTCTTCAGCCCCGCCTCGTAGGTGTCCTGGTCAAACCCCGAGTAGTCGAACTGGATGGTCCCCGTGTCGTCGGCACCCCGCTGGAACGCCCAGTTCACCAGCGACAGGTCACCGGCCGGCACCGAGTTGAACGGCCCGGCGATGTCAGCGAACGTGATCTCGTAGCCGACGGCGGAGAGCTGCATCTGCGGCAGGACGGGGAAGTGGTTCGCCACCGCGGGCCTTCCGTGAGCGGCCGGTCAGGTCCAGGTGATCGTCGCCGTGGCAGTCCATATCTGCCCGGACGCCTTGGTGCCCTGCGACGACAGTGCGTGGTTCAGCAGGATCGCGGTGACGGTGTTACCGCTGGCGGTGCCCTGGTCGATGCCGAACTCCTGCCAGGTGAAGTTCCCGTCGGCCGTCCCGAACGTCGCCGCCACGACCCACGTGCGGGTGCCGCCGATCGTGAACGCGCCGCTGACGAGCTGGAACCACCGGTTCGTCGACCCGGCCGCCGCCGACAGGTCCGTGTCCGCGTAGGCGACCGCGGTGACGCCGTTGCCCGCGCCGATCCGGCAGTGCGTCGCGTCGAACGCCTGCGTCGCGCCCTGGTTCGTGAACAGGTTCCCGATCCGGCTGTAGCCGGCGTTGGTGATCAGGTTCCCTTTCGTGGACGTCACGCTGTAGGGCCTGATGCCGAGCGTCGCGAAGTCCGCCGGCTCCGGTTTCACGAGCTGCAGCCGGTCCTGCGCCCGCCTCACCGCACCGGCGCCCCACCGCTGCACCATCCACACGGTGGTGCCGGACCCGCGCTCGGCGTGGCCGCACGCGCACCGGACACCGAGACTGTCGCGGCCCGCGCCGGCATCCATCAGGTCACTTTCCCGTCTGACGCAGTCGCGACGGGCCGGGCGACCAGGTAGTCGGCCTGCCGGGTGATCCCGTCGGGACCACCCGGCATCCACGCCGTCGGCACCGACGCCGCGACCTCGAACCCGTACCCCAGGTCCGCCAGGGTCCGCTCCAGGTCGGCCCGGTCGTAGTAGCCGTAGATATCGTGGCACTCGACGAACAGCACCGGCGCGAACCTGGCGAGCAGCCCGGACATGCCGCGCAGCGCGTGCAGGTCGGCGCCCTCGACGTCGAGCTTGACCAGGTCCAGGCGGTCGAGCCCGGCGAGTTTCACGTCGAGCCGGTCAGCGGGCACGTAGCCGTCGCCGGCGACGCCGCCGCCTTCGTCGAGGACGCGCATGGAGCCGCCCTCGATCTGGCCGGACGGGTCATCGAGGCGCAGGACCGTGCTCT
>WNFX01000282.1_pt1 | contig 57286 bp, 48 predicted proteins | sample 5400111 | NCBI WGS metagenome assembly WNFX01 (sample SAMN13153363, study PRJNA577476) | soil metagenome | isolation source: 40 cm soil or saprolite under grassland replicate 1 | place: USA:California | collected 2016-06-15
GGAAATCCCGTTCCCCCTTGCCAAGCTGCGTCCATGCATCGTACGTGCCCTCGAACTTGAACTCGGCGGGGACGTCCGGGGCGACAGGCGCGGCGCTCACCATGCCGTTGGCGATGTCGAGCAGGAACGACGCGTTCCGGTCCGTGCACGTGAGCACGATCTTCGTCGTCACGGTCGAAGCCTTCTTCGCCCACTCCGGATCCACATTGAGTCGGTTCGCGACCTCGTCGAAGAACGCCTCCGAGAAATACTGGACCATCAGACCCTCTCGGGCCGCAAGTCGGTGGCGCGGAAAAAGCCTTCCCTGATCGTCGAGCGTCACACGGGAGGAAAGGTTTTACGGGGCCGGGCATCTCCGCGAACGCGCGTGGGTAGCCAAGCCCGGTCAAAGGCGAGGGACTCAAGATCCCTTCCCGAAGGGGTTCCCAGGTTCGAATCCTGGCCCACGCATTCGGACTCGCCCCTACTTATGGACGAGGGCAAGGTGAACTCGTCCCTCTCTAAGGGATGCATCCAATGGACGCGACATGACTGGGAAACGCCGGAGCCGAGCATCGTGGGGTATGGCTGCGCCACGATAACGGATTCGTTAATGTATGAGTTAATATACTATCGCAGCCTTATCCTGTACCGGTGACGTCTTCGACCTCGCTTACAGCGCCGAAGGGGCCGACCGTGGCGACTCTTAAGGCAATCGAGGAAGTCCTCCGAAAAGAGGCCGTGCCTATGACGCGATACAAGATTCGGCAGGCTCTAGGGAACCGGATCGCCCAGCCGCTCCTAGACGAGGGCCTCGAGTACATGGCCGACCACGAGATGGTATACGACGAGGGCCCTGGCGGCAAGGTGCTCTGGATTCGCACCTCCGCCGCGCCGCGCGCTCGGCTGCGAGGCGCGTAGGCGGTCCGTTTGGCCAAGCCCAAGCTGCTCGGCTTCGAATACGCCGTAGAAGCCTCCCCTGTATGCGACGAGTGGCTCCGCTTGGCGAAGGAGGGAAATGACAACGAGAAGCGCTCAGCCAAGGCGAAGCTCAAAAGCCTCACCACATTCGAGACACGCTCGTGGGCGAACCCTTTGACCGCCGGTGACCCTGTCGCAAGGGATTGCTGGCCGGATGTCCTCACTCGTGACTACGGACCCGACATACCGAACCTGTTTCGGTTTGAACTGGCTGACCGGTGGCGAGGCTATTACTCGCTGATCGGCGAACCCGGAGGCGCACGAATCTGGGTCCTCTACCTCTGGGACCACCGTACATACAGCAAACAGAGCGGATACTCGAAGAAGTAGCCCGATCCCACGTCCTTCGGGATCCTGGGAGGGACATGGCGGCGCAGGTCCGGGTCAGTCCGGGGCCGGAGGCGCAGAGGCTGCGCCTGGTGGAGCAGGGGCGAGAGTCAGGCTCGCGATGGCGAGGCGCAGGACGTCCGAGGCCTTCCCCCCTTCGGCGTCGACCACCACGTAGGATCCGGTGCCGATGTCCTTAATCCCGACCGTGGCGGCATTCCTCTTCCGAATCAGGTAGTAGAGAATCGCCCCGGGCCAGAAAAGCACGACCAGGACGATGAGAATCATGAGGTTGACCGGTCGCACCTCCGCAGCTAGGCCGTGCGGCGCGACGTTCGCGGTGATTCGGAATCCGCTCGACACGAGTCGAGCTTGTACCCTCCGATGCACGACCTCGGGTCGCTCCACCAGATAGCACGACCAGCTGGTCGCGTTTGAACCGGGGGGTCGGGAGCGCGCGCTCGCGCTCAGGAACGAGTTTACATCCGCGACGCCTTCGACGCGTCCGATGCTCCCGAATCGAAGGCCATCTCTGACCAAGAACGCCGAAACGATGATCCCGACGATTGGAATGACGATTCCAACCAGAAAATAAGAGAGCGCTCCGATCAATGTGGACTGAAAGCCGGCCCCGGAAAAGACGGCCCCCGAAAGGAGGGAAACCCCGAGGACGTTGATGACCGAGTACCTCCGCAGCCCTGCGGCCCGCGGGAAAGCCAGGCTGGCCGTCACGCGGGTGAGCTTCCGCACAAACGTCTCATACGCGAAGCAGCCCAACGCGAGGAAGATCGCAGACAACATCCAGCTCCCGACCATGCCTACGGAAACAGAGGTTCCCGATGTACTCGCTTCTCTCGCGGTCGCGAAGTTGAGGATCGAAGAGACGATGAAACTGGCTCTCGCGATCCATCCGGGTCTTCGAGTCACGGCTCCCGCGGACGACGGCTTGCTACGGGGACTGGGGATCCAGAGATCGGACGTTGCGCCCTCGAAGGCGAGCAATCCGATTGCGAGGAGCACAGATCCGAATCCTTCGGATGCAAACGCCGCGGCCACCATGGCGGCCTGCGAGACCGACTTCTGAGCCGCCGCGAGCGGCAAGCTCAGCAGGAGGATCTTCCCGACCATCCAAAGCCCCGCACCGCCTGCAATGACCCATCCAGCGACCTCGCGGCGGCGAGCAGGGTCCATCCTAGCTCCGGACACGGAGCGACTCGGATATGAATGCGCCGTGGACGAGCTCGGAAACCCATCTCACGGGTCGGGCCCGCGCCCACGCGTCTTCCGCTCAGCCCCGGGATTGGCTCCGCGTGGCACGGAATGCCAGAGTTATTGAGGGCCCGATGGATGTGGAGATAGGGGTTCGGCATGGAACAACAAGAGCTCATTGAGTTGATGACGACTCTGGACGATGCGTGGAACAAGCAGGACTGGCCTGTGTTCCGGAGGCGACACGCCGAGGACACCGCCGTTTACTGGCCCGGCCAGCCCGAGCCCACGCGGGGACGACACAACCACGAGGTCGAGGCGAAGGAATTTTTCAAGACCTTCCCCGACAACCACCTAATCAACCGCCCGTACAAGATTCTGTTCGCCAACGAGAAAGGAACGCACACGTGCTCCATCGCGGAATTCTCCGGCACGATGAAGGGACCGATGAAGACCGCGGACGGAAAGGTCATCCCGCCGACTGGGAAGAGTTTCCATGTGGAGTTCTGTACGGTGGCCACGTGGAACGAGAAGGGGGAAATCACGGAAGAGCGGCTCTTCTACGACCTCGTAGGCCTCATGAGGCAAGTTGGACTCGCGTGAATCGCGCCACGAGTCCCTCAAACCGCAGCTCCGATCGCGGCTCGGTGACGTGAAAATCATTCCGTGAAAACGGGGTCGGAAGAGCTAAGAAAGCCGCCCCGCCATCGCCCGGCTCTAGGGTGGAAAGATGCGACAAGCGATGGAGCCCCAGAACCGACCTCAGAAGCGATCGCCGCTCGCAATTTCGTGTACGTTGCCGTCGACCTGACGCCGTCGGCCGCCATCGTCGCGGCACGAAACCGCGGCATTTGCCTCGCAATCGACTCGAGCGGTTCGATGGACGGCGAGAAGATCGAACAGGCTAAGGCGGCCGCCTTGGGGCTCCTCAAGCAGCTCCGTCCGACCGACCATATCTCCATCATTTCGTTCTCGGACAAAGCGACGGTCCAACTTCCCATGTCCCCGGTCGGAACCTCCCGGGAGCTCGCGGCAGCGGTGAAGGCGATCTCCGTCAGCGGCCTCACCGCGATGTACGCCGCGCTGGAAGCCGCGTTCACCCAGGCGCGGCAGTCTTCCCTGGAAGCCGGGACCGTGAAGCGGGTCATCCTCCTGACGGACGGCAATCCGACCGTCGGCCGGACGGACAGCAAGGAGTTCGTCACCCTCGCGCAACAGATGCGAGAGGCGGGCATCACGATCACAACGATTGGCATTGGAACCGACTACAACGAGACCCTCCTCGAGAAGGTCGCGGAGGCGGCCGGTGGGCTGTGGCACCACATCACCGATGCCGGAGGCAACCTCCCCCAAATCTTCCAGGAGCAGGCGGCCCAGATGGCCGGGACGATCGTCTCGAATCCGGAATTGAAGGTCTCAATCATGCCCGGCTCGGAGCTGGCCGATGCGTACAGCGTGAGGCCTGTCCTGAACCGGCTGCCGCGACCGCGATTCGATGGGACCGCCTTCACAGTCCCGCTCCGAGACCTGATCGCGGGCGAAGAGCAGACGCTCGTGTTCCGCATGGGCATCCCGGCCCGGCCTGCGGGGAAGGCGACCCTGCTTCGATTCTCCCTGGTCGAAGTGACGCAGGACGTCGAGGTGGCGTTCACCGACGACCCGAGGCTCTGGAATACGGAGGCGAATCCGTACCCGCGCACGCTCTTGAGTTCGGCGGAAGCCACCGTCCTGCTGCAGAGGGCCGTTCAGACGAAAGAGCCGTCGGCGCTCCAGAAGGCCGAGGAGATCATGCGGACCCTCTCGACCGATGCCGGCGCCGCCGCCGCGGTCCGTGCGAACCCCGCCCTGAGCGAGGTCGTGACGACAATGCGGGACGCCCAGGCGACCGTGGCGCGGAGCGGCCTCCAGCTGAGCGAGTCCGCCAAGAAGGACTTCCTCCAGGCGACGACGATCATCGGCAAGAAGAAACCGAAGCGGTGATGACCGTGGCGAAGTGTTCAGACTGCGGGAGCGAGAACCGGGAAGGCGCGCGATTCTGCGATGCGTGCGGCGGCAGGATCGAGACCGAGAGCCTGGAGTCGGGACCGCAGATTGCCCCGATTCCCTCGGAGGACGAGGCTGCTCCCTCAGCACCGAATGAAGACGAAGAGGCCCTCGATTCAACGCCGAGTGCGGAGCTGGGCGGGTCCGATCTATCGGATGAACCGGCGTTCGGAAGCGACTCGATGGAACCCGAGGACCACGGCCCACCCGAGTCGGCTGACATGGAGGGCGAAGGCATGGCCGACGCAACGGACACGCAAGAGGAGCCCCCGGCGGAGGAGCCCAAGTCCGGATACCTGATCTTTCCCGACAGCACGGAGCAGCCCATTCCCCCGTCGCAGTGGCTGATTGGACGCGCAGATCTGGAGAAATTCCTCGGCGATCCGGACAAGGCCAACGAGATTTCGCGGGGCCACCTCACGGTCTTCCAGGAGGGCGAGAAGTTCTTCGTCGAGGACGGAAAGACGATGGTCCAACGGAAAGCGAGCGTGAACAAGACGTGGCTCCTCCGCGGCACCTCCCGAATCCTCATCACCGGCACGGGCCGGAACGAACTTCAGGATGCCGACGAGCTCGACGTCGCCGAGCTGGTGAAGCTGCAGTTTGTGATGAGATAGGCCTGCGGACCGTATGACGCTCTCCCTTCCGTGCACGTTGAAAGGCCGGAAGGGTCGCTATCAAGTCGTCAGCAAGCTCACGGACGGAGGGATGTCGACCATCTACCTCGGCAAGTCCCCCCGCGGGCAGCCCGTCGTCGTGAAGGAAGCGAGCGGGACGGATCTCGCCCAGTCCCAGGAACGCCTCCGGATCGAGGCCCAGATCCTCAAGAGCCTGAGTTCCCCCGGCCACCCGAGGGTCGTGCGGTACATCGACGAGGGGACCAACCTCGGGCCCTTCTGTCTCGTCGAGGAACAACTCGAAGGCGATACGCTAGCGGAACGCTTCCGGGACACGCCGGCGGATCCTGCGACCGCGACCCGATGCGTCCTCCAGCTCCTCGAAGCCCTCTCCTACCTTCACGCGCGAAACGTGATCCACCGGGACGTCAAGCCGAAGAACATCATCCTCGACGCTCGCCGAGAGGTGGTACTGCTCGACTTCGGCGCGGCGAAGAAGGAGTTCCATCAGTTCACGGGATCCGGCACGGTCATCTACACGCCCGGCTGGGGGGCGCCCGAGCAGAACCTCGGAGAGGCGACGCCGGCGAGTGACTTGTACAGCGTGGGTGCGGTGCTCTTCTTCCTCTTGACGGCGCAGGACCCGCAAGGTTCCATGAGGCAACTCGCGGGAGGCGGCGTGGAATTGTTCCGATCCGCGCGCGATCTCCAGCCCAGCGTCGCGCCCGAGCTCTCCGACGTTGTGACGAAGGCGATGAGATTCGATCCAAAGGAACGGTTTCCGACCGCACAGGACATGACCGAGGCAATCAAGGGAGGGTCCGCGGAGCCTCCCGAGTTTCCCCACCTCGTCGTGCTCGGGAAGAAGTGCCGCGTCAAGAAGGAGATGGATATCGGCCGGGACCACAAGTCATGCGACGAGAGTTGCACGAAGCGAGGCTTCGGACACCCGCCCGAGATCGGGATCCTCGATTCCGAACGCTACCTCTCGAAGCACCACGCGCGAATCCTGCGGGACCCGAAGGGCCGTTGTTGGATCGAGGACTTGGGGAGCCTGAACGGGACCGCCATGTCGCACGACGGCGGGCGGACCTACAAACCGATCCCCGGGTTCAAGCGACAGCGGCTCACGGACGGAGACGTCGTCGCCCTCGTGTACAAACCGGGCCGCGGCCCGTACATGACAATCGCGTTCAGAGGGGGCCGCGGGGCCGGGAGACGATGACGATGAAGCGAACCGCTTTGGGAAAGGAGACGTCCGCGAAGATGACCGAGACCGTCGTCCGCTCCTCCCACCGGAGGCTCGGCTTTGCGACGAACGTCGGGAGGGTCCGGCCCGTCGACGAAGACAGCATCCTCGCGATCGAGATCCGGACGGCGTTCCTGTCCGCACCGCGACATCGGATGCTCTTGATCGTGGCCGATGGGATGGGAGGCCACCGTCGCGGGGACGTGGCGAGCCGGATCGCCGTGCAGACGATCGCGCGCACGCTCCTGCCGCTTCTGACGAGTGAGAGTGACATCCCGCGGGCATCGTACTACCGCGCAATCCAGATCGCAATCGGGCTCGCCAATCAGGCGATCATCGCAGAGGCTCAGCGCCATCCGGAGTGTGAAGGGATGGGGACGACGCTGAGCCTCGCCATCGCCGACGGCCGAATTCTCCATGTCGCGAACGCGGGGGATTCCCGGATCTACATCGTGAATGCGAGAGAAATCTGCCAGGTGACCCGGGACCACTCGGTCGTGCAGGAGATGGTCGATCGAGGGGAGCTCGAGCCCGAGGAGGCGCGGCACCATCCGAGGAAGAACGTGATCACCATGGCCCTCGGGGTGTACGAGGAGGTGACCCCCGACATCGGATGCCTCACGATGGAGGCCGGGGACAACGTCCTCCTGTGCTGCGACGGCCTCATCAATCACGTCGAAGACGAGGACATCCAACGCGTCGTCGTCGAGGCGAGCGACCCGCAGACCGCGTGCGACATCCTCGTCGCTCTCGCGAACAAAGGCGGCGGAACCGACAACATCTCGGTCATCATCGCGCGACCTCCCGACGACTTTTCGTGATGTGAACAAATGCTCGACACGAGGAATGAAAGCCACGCCGGTCTCTCAATGCGGAGAACCAGCCGCCTCCCCATGGACGTCCGAGGACGGGACGAGGAGACGGACCCGTGAAGCGCATCAAGTTCCTGGTTGCAATCGCCGCCTTGCAGATCCTCGTGGGATCGCTCACGATCCTCGGGGCCGCCCAGCCCGTACGGACGTCCCAGGACGTCGTGGTTCCCGACGGGACGTACTACCACTTCGAGTTCGGCATCCTGGGGACGGGGCGGTTGACCGGGAACCTGTCCGAGCTTCAGGGTCGCTCCTTTGACGTTTACGTCTTCGACGATGCCGGGTATGTGTCGTTCCGCGACGGCTCGAACACAGCCGCCCCCCTTTTCGAGCAGAGCGGTACGAGCATCGTTTTCGAGATGAATCTGGCGGGGTCCAAGGAGTACCACGTCGTCGCGGTCGACTCCCCGACGCGGCTCTTACTCCAGGTCCACGTCGACTTGGTCGTGGTCGGCCTGAAAACGGAGGGAACGCTCCTGGCGATCATCGTCCTCGTCGGTGGCTTGGCGCTCCTTGCAGCGTCTCTCATGCTGAGTGTCTGGGCGTGGCGCCGGGCACCGCCTGCCCCCGCTCCATCCCCCGATCCGGCCCCCGATCCCCCTTCGGACCCGCAGCCCGATCCGGCCTTCGACCCTGCCCCCCATGAAGCCGCGCCGGATCCTCCCGACGACAATACTCGAATCTACTGACCCGTCGGTCGACACGGGCTTCTCCAATGCGCTCTGTTCATCGAAGCGCTCCGTCAAAGATGTGCGGAGTCGCGCTCCATGCGGATCCGTTCTGGGGCCGGAATCGCAGCGCGCTCCGCACCTCGTCGATTGAGACCTGTCGCACCCTTTAGTTAAGTGATATCGGGCCGGCTCAGTGCGCCTGCTCGCTCCACCGGACCTCGCCTCGCAGGATAGCCGCGGCGTCCTCGGGAACGACGGGATTGATGTAGAAGCCGCTCCCGCGTTCGAAGCCAGCGGTCTCCGTGAGATGCGGGGTGATCTCGAGGTGCCAGTGATACAAGGCACCGTCGTCCTCCCGGGGGACCGTGTGAATGTAGTAATTGAACGACGGGTCGTCGAGGATCCGGTCTATCCGGCTCAAGATGTCTCTCAGGAACCGGGCGAGCACGAGCCGATGGGCATCCGGGATCGACTCGAATGCGCCGGTGTGGTCTTTCGGCAGGATCCACGTCTCGAAGGGGAACCGCGCGGCGTACGGAGAGAGCGCGACAAACCGTTCGTCCTCCGCGACGATCCGTTGACGCGCTTCCCGTTCTTTCGCGACGACGTCGCAGTAGAGGCAGGAACCCGCGCCGGAGGCGCGGTGCGCTCGGGCGCCCTCGATTTCGTCCAGGATCCGAAGCGGCACGATCGGGGTCGCGACGACCTGGGAGTGCGGATGAGAGAGCGATGCGCCCGCGCGCTCTCCGTGGTTCTTGAATATGAGGACGTAACGGACCCTCGGATCCGCGGCGAGGGCCCGATATCGGTCCCGGTACGCCCGCAGGACCTCTGCGACCTGCTTGTCCTCGAGGGTCGACATGTGGCCGTCGTGGTCCGGCGACTCAACGATGATCTCGTGGGCCCCGACGCCATCGACGCTCACGAAGAGACCGTCTTCGTGTCGCCGCACATCCCCCGAAGCCTCGAGCGCAGGGAACATGTTCGGTACGCACCGAACGCGCCACCCCGGTCCGTCCTTCCGGCCGCGGTCCCGGTACGCAAGGACCTCGGGCGGGGTCATCGCCTCGTGGCCGACGCAAAAAGGACAGTCCTCCTTCGGCGTCGAGGCTTTCGCGTTTCGGAACGCGCCCGGACGGCGGGAGCGCGCGGCGGAGAACACGACCCACGTGTCCGTCGCGTAGTCCTTCCGGATCTCCGGCATCGCCGACTCGCCGATGCGTGCGTCGGTCTATTTTAGCGTTGTGAGGACTCCGACTCGGCGTTGTGTTCGCTGCTCCGGCGGCGAGGCGCCCGAACCTTTTTACCGCAAAACCGCTATCCGCCGCGGGGTTAGGGAGGAGAGCGACATGGCTGGATTATCGAGTTCGGGTGCGCCTGGCGGGAGCACGGATTACACGCCGCCGCGGAAGATGGGCCGAATGCTTGCGGTCCTGATTGTGCTCCTGGTTGTGACCAACGCCGTCACGGCGCTGACCGTGTACTACGTGTCGACTCCGACCGTGACGGCACCGACGCTCCGCGTCATCGGTCCCTGGGCGGGCCCGGAAAAAGCCAAATTCCTGCCGGTCCTGAACCTGTTCCACAATCAGACGGGCATCAACTACGAATACATCACGACCCGGCAAGAGGATCTTCAATCGGTCCTGCCGAACTGGTTCGCCGCGGGCCGGGCCCCCGCCGATCTGATTTTCATGCCGAGTTCCTTCGTCAAGCAGTACGGAGCCCAAGGACACGCCGCGGACCTCGCGTCGACGATCACGCAGTCAAACTACGTGGCCGGCGCCTTGGACCCGCTCAAGGACGGCAGCAAGCTCTACGGCGGCGCGTACACGGGGAAGGTCAAGCCCGGTTTCTGGTACAACAAGTCGTTCTTCACGGCGAGCAACCTGCAAGCGCCGACGACCTTCGCCGGCTTCGAGGCCCTCTTGGCCGACATCGAGTCGCGCGGACTCGTGACGAACCAGCCGATCATCAGCGGCGATGGCGTGGGTTGGCCCCTCTCCGACGTCGTGGAGCACTTCATCGCGACGTACGGCGGGCCTAGCATGCACCGGGCGCTCATGAACGGAACGCTCGCCTGGACGGATACCCGGGTGCACGACATCTTCGCGAACTATCTCGTGCCGACCCTGACCCCGGGCGTCGTGTGCGCCAACGGCTGCTGGAGCGCTCCGCGGCAGTGGGACACCGGGGTGACGGAGTGGTGGGCCGGAGACTACGCCCTCTACTTCATGGGCAGCTGGATCACGGGGATGGTCCCCAACCCGGCGGACATAGGCGTGTTCTCTCTCCCGGGAGGCGTGAGCACGCAAGGGATCGTGTTCGCGGCGGACTACTTCTTCGTGCCGAAGTACGCGACGCAGCTCGACTCCGCGAAGCGGCTCGCCGCGTTCCTCGGCAGCGCCGCGGCGCAGACGCAGCAGGTGAAGGTCGGCGGGCACATCGCGACGGTCACCGGGGTGCCCTCGAGCGCATATCCGCCCTTGGATGCATCGATCGCGGCGCTCTTGACCGGCAAGGAAGTGCTCTCGGATCTCGACGACACGAAGGGAGGCACGTTCCAGACGACGTTCTGGGCGCAGCTCCAGGCGCTGTGGGCGGACCCGAGCACCCTCGACACCGTCCTCGCGAACATCCAAGCGGCCGCATGAGGCGAGCTCGAAGGGGGCGCGCCAAGCGTCCCCTCTCCTTTTATTCGACTCCCTTGACCCGCGTGTTGTTCTTCGTGCCCGCGACGGTCCTCCTGATCGTCCTCGTCGTCTACCCGGTCCTCCAGACGCTCGCCCTGAGCTTTGTCGGCCCCAGCACCGGCGGATTCGTCGGCTTCGACAACTACGGGAACGTCCTCGGCCGGCCGGAGACGATCGACCTGAGAGACACACAGGTTCCCTTCGGGACCTTGATCAACAACCTCCTGTGGATCGCCATCCACCTCCCGATGACTCTGTTTACCGGGTTGTTCCTCGCCCTCACGCTCCAGAAGGTCCGGGGCGCGTCCGTCGTAAAGTCGATGGTGTTCCTCGGGATGGTCACGCCCCTCATTGTCGGCGGGATCATCCTGCGGTACCTGTTCGACGAGAAGTCCGGGATCGTCCCGCAGCTCTTCGGGGCCATCGGGATCAAATCTCTGGCGATTCAATGGACCCAATACCCGTCGACCTTGCTCTTCGGACTCATCTTCGGGTCCGTGTGGCTGTGGACGGGCTTTAGCCTGATCATCTACTCCGCCGGGCTCACGACGATCCCGAAGGACTTCTTCGAAGCGGCGCAGATCGACGGAGCATCCTCGTGGCAGATGTTCCGGAAGATCACGTGGCCGCTGCTGCGGCCGATCACCCTCGTCGTCGTGACGATGACCATCCTATGGGAGCTGAAGATCTTCGACATCGTTCGCGCCGCAACAGGCCCGAACGGCGGCGTGGGAAACGCGGCGGACGTGCTCGCCCTGCAGATGTGGCGGTACGCCTTCCTCAGGACAAACTACCCCGAGGCTGCGGTCGTCGCGACGCTCTTGACCGGGTTGACCCTCCTAGTAGCCTCGTTCATGTTCCACCGGATGGTCGTGGGCCCGCGGGGCGGCCGGAGGCCGCTGGGCCTCCTTCTGCGACTGGTCCGATTCGTAGGGGGATGACCATGAGACGATGGAGCCTCCCCCGACTTCGGATTCGACCCCGAACCGTGGCGGTCCACGCCGTCGCCTGGGGCCTCGGATTCCTTTGGCTCCTTCCGTTCCTTGGGGTCCTGATGACTGCCATCCGTCCTGTGGACGAAATCCTGCACGGCTGGTGGGTCTTCGATCCGTTCAACCCGACCGCGAAGAACTTCGTCACCGTGTGGACCGACCCCTCGACTCCAATGTGGCGGGGCATCCGAAACTCGTTCATCGTCGCAATCCCGTCGACCGTCATCCCGATTTTCATCGCGTCCTTCGCGGCGTACGGCTTTACCCGATTCCGCTTCCCGATCCGCGACTACTTGTTCCTGACGATCGTCTTGTTCATGGCAGTCCCGCAGCAAATGGTCGCGGTGCCAATCTTCCTGCGGATGATCGAGTTGGGCCTATGGGACAACTGGCTCGGCGTCATCCTGCTCCATTCGAGCTGGGCGATTCCGTGGATTCTGCTCTTCATGCGGAACTTCTTTCAGACACTCCCCGCGGAGGTCGAGGAGGCGGCGCGGGTCGACGGAGCGTCCGACCTGCGGATTTTCCTGAAGATCGTCCTCCCGATGGCGCTGCCCGCCCTCGCGGCGGTGGCGGTGTTGCAATTCATGTGGGTCTGGAACGATTTCTTCTTCGCGACCATCCTCCTTTTCTCGCCGGACAAAATGGTCGGGACACAGCTCGTGCCTCTGCTGTCGGACGCCGGACCGTACCAGCGTGATCAAGCAATCCTCTCTGCGGCGTCGATGAGCGTGATGATCGTGCCGGTCGTAATCTTCGCCCTCCTGCAGCGGTACTACATCCGCGGGATGATTGGCTGGACGATCAAGGGCTAGGCGCTTCCCCTTCACCGAGTAGGTCGATTAGCGCTCCGGTTGACCATGCCTGAAGGGCATTCGCCCGGGTGCTCCCTTTAAGCGTCGCGGACAGATTGATGAGGCGGTCGTCCACGACGGCGTAGAGCTCCGGGATTCCCTTCAGCTCCTCGTACCCACGGAGGAGCGCATCGCGCACGCGCCCCGCCTCCCGATCGAAGCGCGCGGCCAGCAGTCCTCGGTACAGGAACCAGTTATCGTGAGGCCACACCGTCCCCAGATGATAGCCGTACGGATCGAAGTCCGGTTCGGAGGTCGCGTGCGTCCGGACGCCGTACGGGGTCCAAAGGTCATCTTTGAACAGGCGCGAGACGAGTCCGGCTATCCTGTCGCTCGGGACGGCTCCCATGACCAGGAGATGCCCGGGATTCGAGGTGATCGCCCGGCGAAGTCTTTTCCCGCCGTCGAGGGCCAGGCCATAGTAGGCCTCGTCGGGGATCCAGAAGTTGCGGTTCAAGGCGTCTTCAACGCGCGACGCCTGCGCTCGCGCCTCTCTTGCGATCTCGTCCTCGCGGCGGCGTTCCGCGAGCGCCGCGAAAGCGCGGTGTGCGGCGACCGCATAGCCCTGCACCTCGACCATGGCGACGGGCGGTTCGATGCGCAGGTGGTCGACTGATCCATCCTTCCATCCCTGGTGGAACAGCCCGTGCGGATTCTTGCGTTCGTATTCGATGAAGCCGTCTCCGTCGATGTCCCCCTGGACATCCATCCACCGATGGGCTAGGAGGAACGCGGGCCAAAGGTCCGTCGCGAGCCGCTCGTCCCCTGTGTGCTGCACGTATTCGTCCGCGACGATCAGGAATAAGGGAGTCGAGTCGACGCTGCCGTAGTACGGGAAGCCCCAATCCGGCAGCTCTCTCTGCGACGCGGGATCGAACCGGTGTTCGTGGAGGATCTTTCCCGGCTCTTCCTCCGATCGCGCGTCCGTGCGTCGTCCCTGGTACGAGGCGAGCACGCGGAGGGTCGACTCCGCGATTCGGGGATCGTATCGGAGGGTCTGCCACGCTGAGATCAGGGAGTCTCGGCCGAACAGGGTGAAGTAGCGGGGCCAGCCGGCGCGAAGGTACCCCTCCGGCGCGCGGAGCCGATCCAAGTCATGCTCGAGACGGGCCCGCAGCCGCTCGAAGTTCATCGGGCCCCCGGATGCGCGGTTACTCGATCGCCCGACCCGTCGTCCGGTCAAACAGGTGGATTCGTTCCGGTGCGAAGCGAATCCAAACCGTCGCGCCGGCGTCCCCTTCGAACGTCGGGCCCGTGACCACCTTGATGAGCTTGTCCCCGACCTTCAGGTCCAGGATCGTCGAGTCTCCGAGAGGCTCCGTCGTGTAGATTTCTGCCGCGATGCAGTCTGCTTCTGCCGGCTCGGTCGGGCTCACCCGCACGTCTTGGGGGCGGATTCCGAGGACGAGTGGTCCACCGGACGACGCCGGCAGTGCATCCGCGAACTGGGTTGGGACATCGATCCGGAAGTCGGCGGCGTCGAGCTGCCCGCGGCCATCGAGGTCGCAGTCGATCAGGTTGATCGGCGGACTGCCGATGAACGCCGCCGTGAATTCGTTGGCCGGATGGCTGTAGAGGTCCCGAGGCCCGTCATATTGCTGGAGCACGCCCTTGTTGAGGAGGGCGACGCGATGGGCCATGGTCATCGCCTCGACCTGGTCATGGGTGACGTAGATCGTCGTGACGCCGAGGTCCTTCTGGAGCTTCTTCAGCTCCGCTCGCATGTGGACCCGGAGCTTCGCGTCAAGGTTGCTCAAGGGCTCGTCCATGAGGAACACATGGGGCTCGCGGACGATCGCCCGTCCGAGCGCCACCCGCTGTCGCTGTCCGCCGCTCAACTGGCTCGGCTTGCGATCCAGGAGGCCCTCGATCTGCAGGAGCCGCGCGACTCGGTTGACCCGCGCGATGATCTCCCGTTCCGCGACCTTGGCGTTCTCTAAGGGGAAGGCGATGTTCTTGTACACGGTCATGTGCGGATACAGCGCGTAACTCTGGAAGACCATCGCGACGTTCCGTTGCTTCGGGTCCAGGTCGTTCACGAGGCGGTCGCCGATGTAGATCTCGCCCGCGGATGGCTCTTCGAGGCCGGCGATGCAACGCAGGGTCGTCGTCTTTCCGCATCCGCTCGGCCCGAGCAAGACGACGAACTCTTTGTCGTTGACCTCGAGGTTAAGGTCGATGACGGCGGGGACGTCGTCGTACGCCTTCGCGAGACCTCGCAACTCGACTCGGGCCAAGGCGAGTTCGGACGGGGAAGAACGGATAAATAATCTTCGCCTTCCTCCCGCCGTCGCGGTGCGTGCGCCCATGGAAGAAGTCCACGTCGCGGAGAAACGGCTGTCGGACTACCGCGCGATCATCGGCTCCGCCGCCTTCTCGGAGATTCTCGCGCTCGCGAGCAAGCTTAACGGGAAGCGCGTCGCGCACGTCAATGCGACCGCGTACGGCGGCGGTGTCGCGGAGCTCCTCCAGAGCCTCGTCGCCCTGCAGCGGGACGTCGGGCTCGACGCGCACTGGTTCGTCCTCGCGGGCTCGAATGCGTTCTTCAACGCGACGAAGGCGATGCACAACGCTCTGCAAGGCTCAGAGACGCCGCTCTCCGCCGACATGCTCGCGGCGTACCGGCATTTCAACGAGGTGAACGCATCGACGTTCACGGACGAGTACGACTACGTGATGATCCACGACCCGCAGCCGGCGCCACTCGTCAACCTGTGCGAGCGGAATGGTGCGTGGCTTTGGCGGTGCCACATCGATCTGACGTCCCCCAACCCGTCGGCCATCAAGATCCTCGAACCGCATCTGCGCGCGTACGATGCGGCAGTGTTCAGCGCTGCGGAATACGCCCCCCGCACCGTGCCCTTCCGCCGCATCTACGTGAACCCGCCGGCGATTGACCCGGTGAGCCCTAAGAACCGTCACGTCTACGACGAGGAGCGCGACTCGATCCTCGCCCGCTTCGACGTCGACTTCGAGCGGCCCGTCATCAGCCAGGTCGGACGGTTCGATCCCTGGAAAGATCCGCTCGGCGTCATCGATGCGTACCGACTCGTGAAAAAGAAGGTGCCCGGGGTCCAGCTCGTCCTCGTCGCGTCGATGGCCCGCGACGATCCGGAGGGCTGGATCTGGTTCGAGCGGTCCGCGCGGCACGCCGGCGAGGATCCCGATATCCACCTGCTGACGGACCTCCGCGGGGTCGGCGCCCTCGAAGTCAATGTCCTGCAGCGGGAGACCGACGTCTCCCTCGCGAAATCCCTGCGCGAAGGCTTCGGACTGATCGTGAGCGAATCCCTGTGGAAGCGCGTGCCCGTCGTCGGCGGGGACGTCGGCGGGATCCGCCTGCAGATCAAGGACGGGCGACACGGATACCTCGTGTCGAGCGTCAAGGAGGCGGCCGACCGCACGGTCCAGCTGCTCCGCGACGACGCCCGACGGAAGGCGATGGGCAAGGCCGGACGGGAACGGGTCCGGCGCCATTTCCTCATTACCCGCTACCTGCGCGAGTACCTACGGATCTTCGGCGAGCTCAAGGCCGCCGGCTGACTTCCGTGACATCCGTCGTCGTAGCCTACGGGAGCGTCTCTCGCAAGATCCGCCGGAGTCCGCGGCGGAGGTGTTGGCTCACCGTGTTCCGGCTCAAGCCCGTCAGCTCCGCGAGCTTCCCCAGGCCGACCTTTGCGGGGATGTCGAAATATCCCAGGGTCCAGGCGAGGCTCAGGACTTCCCTCTGACGGGCCGTGAGTTCCCCGTCGCCGAGCGCGGCGGGGTGGCGAATCGCCCGCCGGCCTCGGAGCCGCCATCCCACGCCTAGGTCGTCGAGCAGCGCGAACATGCGTCGCGCGGTCCCCTCATCCGCGAGGAACGACAGGGTCGCGGAATCTTTGCGGATCACGGTGGGCGTCGTCGGGGTGACGCCGGCCCCGAGGTCTTCGAGGACCGCCTCGAGCGCGCCGGGATTCCGCTGCCGGAGGAGCGCGACGTACGCGCGGCCGGCCTCTTCGACGCGCAGGATCTCGAACTCCCGCAGACGGTAGCGGCGCCGGAGCCGCTCGCGCGACCGCATGATCTCGTCCACGCTCCGAGGAGGGCCCGACCGCACGACGCGGACGAGGAGGACCCGCTCTCGCGGCTGGAACGAGTAGACGTGCAAGATCTCGACGGACTCGTTGTGCGCGAAGAACGTCGACGGGACGACGCCTTCCCGGATCAGGAGGTCTCCAGGTACCTCGATCGTCAGCCGCCGCAATGGCATGTGGTTACCGGTAATCATGCGCCTAGATATAGGCTCGCGGTGTGCTCGGTCCGAGGGGATCGATGGAACCGACTGCGGGCGGCAAAGGCGCGGTGGTGCGAAACCTCCCGGACGAGCCGTGGGAAAAGGGGATCGGACCGGGGATCGTCGACAAGAAGATCATGGGGCCCGGGGACAGCAATTTCATGCTCATGGGGCTCGCGCGCATGGAGCCGGGCGTGAAGTCGCCGCCGCACCGGCACCGGTACACGCAGATCTTCTACATCCTCGAGGGCCGCGGCCAAATCATCGCCGACGGCACGACGTACGACATCGGCGCCGGTTCGGTCGCGCGCTTCCTGAAGGGCGAGACGCACACGGTCGTCAACCCGGGTCCCGGTCCTCTGACATTGATCGAGGTCCGCGTGCTCCCTCGGGACCAGGTGGTTTGGGAATAGGATGGCCTCGCTGCGGACCTGGTTCAAGGCGACGCAGCCGCACAGCTTCCTGGCGTCCCTGGTCGGCGTGGCGCTCGGGACCGCAATCGCTTGGGACCGTACGCGGACGTTCGATGGGGCGGCGCTCGCGCTCACGGCCCTCGGCGTCGTGTGCCTCCACGCCGGCACGAACATGAGCAACGACTCGATCGATTTCAAGCGCGGCGTCGACGACTTGCCCCCGCACCTCGTGAGCCCCTTCACGGGGGGCGCCCGCGTCCTCCCGGATGCGGCGGTCTCGTTCGAGGCCCACCGTCGGGTCTGGATCGGGTTCTTCGCCGCCGCCGCGCTCCTCGGGCTCGTCCTGGCGGCCACCCGTCCGAACGGTTGGATCTTGCTCGTCCTCGGTGGGATCGGCGGGGCGATTGCGGTCTTCTATACGCTGCCCCCGGTCGCACTGCAATATCACGGCGTCGGCGAGGTCGCGGTGACCGTCGTCTTCGGTCCCATCGTCGTCCTCGGGTCGTACGTCGTGCAAACCGGCGCATTCGCCGTAGAGCCGATCTGGACATCGATCCCGCTTGGTCTCCTGATCGCCGCGTTCCTCCTGGTGAACGAGATGCCGGAGCACGAGACGGACCCGAGCGGCGGCAAACGGACGATTCCCGCGCGGATCGGCTTGGAGAAGTCCCTCCAGCTGTACGAGGCGATGGTGTCCGCGGCGCTCCTCCTGCTTGTCGTCTTCGCGGCCGTACGACTCGTCCCGTGGGTCTCCATGCTCGGGCTCCTCGCGGTCGTCCCTCTCTCGAAGGCCCGGTCCGTCCTTCGCGCCCACTACCGCGAATACCCGGCGCACATTCCCGCCAACGCCGCTACGATCCAGGCCGTGCTCTTGCTCGGGGCAGGCATGACGGCGGGCTATCTCATCGCGGCCGTTGCGAACCTATAGCCCGAACGCGAGACCGACGACGAGGGCCGCTCCGACGAACAGGTGCCCTGCGATCGTCCACGCGATGACTGGGCCGTACCGCTCCGACGGGCCGGCGGTTCGGGGGAGCGACCGCACGATCAGGAGGTCGAACACGGCTAAGACGGGCACCCAGAAGAGGCCGCCGCCCCGCACGAGCCACAGCACGCCTACAAGGTAAGGGGCCAGGAGCAATCCCAGGAAAGCGCGGAGCGCGCGGGGCACGCCGAGCAGGGTCACAGGGGTCCGCTTTCCTTTCGCGAGGTCCTCCTCCCGGTTCGGGAAGTACCTGGCGAACGAGATCGCGGCCGCGAGGAATCCGAGGATCGCCGAGGCGAAGACGCTCGACTCGATTCCCGCACCTCCGAACACGACCGTCGCTCCGATGGTCATGATCGGTCCGAACGCGAGGAACGTCGAGATCTCTCCGATTCCCCGGAAGCTGAGCCGGAGCGGCGGCGAACTGTAGCTCCACGCGAGGACCGCGCCTCCGAGGCCGAAGGCGAGGAGCGCCAGGTTCGCGGTGATTGCGACCAGCGCGAGTCCCGTGACCACGCCGACGGCGAAGCACGCGCCACCCGCCCGGAGGACCGTCCTCGGATTCCGCGTGAGGCCGATCGCCGCGCCGCTGTCGAACGCGAACCATGTGCCCGGAGAGGACGGCGGAACGGAGCGGCCGAGTCCCTCGTAGTATCCTTTGAAGAGGTTCGCGCCCGCCTGGATTCCGACGAGGGACATCAGGATAAGGACGAGGTACTCCGGCCGGAACATTGCGCCCGCACCGACGGCGGCCGCGGCCCCGACGAACGCGGGCACGATCGAGGCCTCGAACAGGATCGCCTGGGACGCGCGAAGCCAAGCGAGTGCCCGCATCCGCCCGCCGAGCGCTCGCGCCCGAAAAAGGATTGCGCTCCGCGATGGCAACGTTATCGGATCCGAGAATATTCTCTATTGCCAAATGTTCCATCCTCGAATATTCTTAAATGCTCGACGTGCCGTCCCGGGCGCGTGCCGAGGGGGTACCGGAGGAAGCGGTTTTACTCGACCTCGACCCGAATTCTCACGCACCTCTCCGCGACGGCGGCGCAGGAGCCCGTGACGCTCTCCGTCCTGACGCAGGAAGGCATCGCCGCCTCGACGCACTCCGGCCGCACCACGGCGACGAAATGGCTGGCCCGGCTCGAGGCAGGTGGCCTCGTCGCGGGCGAGCGGGCGCACGTGCCAGGACATCGTGTCCGGAAGACGGTGTACCGCCTCACCCACGACGGATGGGCCGAGGCGATGAAACTGAGGGGCCGCTTCCAGTCTGACATCGTCGAGGTCGCCGCGTCCGATCTCGATCCGACGCCGATGCGGGTGGCGGACATCCCGGAGATCTTCCCCGCGTACGTCAATCTGACCGCCGCCGTCTCGTTGATCCGCCGGGGGCGGCTCGACTTCACGAAGCTCCGCGGGATCGGAGCGGGCGCGGTCGCGCCGGTCCTGTGGGGCGATACGCTCCGCCGGCTCGGTCGCGTCTTCGGACGCTCCGACGAGTCCCGCGCCCTCGACGCGTGGGCCGCTTCGCCATCCGCCGTGCTCGTCGTCACGGGAATCGCGGGGATCGGGAAGAGCGCGCTCGTCGCGAGCTGGCTCGTCCGCCAGCAGCCCCGCCCGTACATCTTCTGGTTCGAGATCCACGACGGGACGACGCGGTCCGCGTTCCTGCGCGGCCTGGCGGCGTTCCTCGCGCGGCTGGGCCGCCGCGGGCTGACGAGCCTCCTGCACGAAGCCGGCTCGCATGCGCAGCCCGTCGTCGTGCGCCTACTGAACCATGACCTCAAAGATCTCCCCATCCTCGTCGTGCTCGATAACTTCCAACGCGCGACCCCGGACCTCGCCCGGTTCCTCCGCGGACCCATCCTCGAGCTGTGTCGGTCGCCTCCGACGAAGGTTGTGATGATCTCCCGCACCGTTCCCGCGAACCTCTCCCGCCGAAAGGGGCCGAAACGCCCGCGCATCGAGGTCCTGCGCATCGGCGGCCTCGACTTGGACGCGTCACTGTCCCTCTTGCGGGCGAAAGGCTTCGCCGGGGACGAGGTCGCGCTCCAGCGGGTCGCGAACACCGCGCGCGGCCACCCGATTCTGCTGTCGTTCGCGGCGCAGACCGGGTCGATCGTGAGCGGCGAGATGACCCGCTACCTGGAGCGGGAGATCTGGCGGACCCTCACCAAGGACGAACGCACCCTGCTGGAGGCGGCGTCGTTGTTCCGAGGCCTGGTGCCGCTCGACGCGATGCACTGCTACACCGCAGAATGGGAGACGGCCGTCCACTCGCTCCAGGCGAAGAACTTGCTCGCCCCGACGATCTCGGGAGGCGTCATCGTGCACGACTCGATCCGCGAGTACATCCGCGACCGGTTGCCGGAAGCGCGACGGCGCTCGTTCCATTCGCTTGCGAGCGCGTACCTCCTCGACGGAGCCGAGATGCACGACCGTCTCGAGGGCCTGTTCCACCTCGTCGAGGCGGGGGACCTGAAAGGGATCGGAGACTATCTCGTGTCGCGCGGTGCCGGCCTGCTGGACTCTGTGCCCGCCTCGGAGCTGCTGGCCGTCTTGCGGAATATCGATCCCGCCACCCTGGACGCGGTGCCCCGGTGCGTCCTGTCCGAGGTCATGGGGGATGCCTTGCGGGCTCTCGGGGACTCGCACCCCGCCCTCCTCGAGTACCGCCACGCGGTCCAGCGGTGCGAGGCGATCGCCCGGCCGGAACGGATCCCCCGTCTCCTTCGGAAGATCGCGTCGATCGAGCGTTGCCGCAACGAACCGGCGAAGGCGCTCGGCCATCTCGTCGAGGCCCGCGCCCGGCTCAAGGGCCAACCGGACGCCGCGGAGTTCGGTGAGGTCCTGAGGGAAATGGCCCTCCTGGAGAAAGCCCAGGGGAACCTCGCGGAGGCGGCGGGCCACATGAACGCGGCGGTCGACCTCGCGACGGAAGGCTCCGCCCCCGGCGCCCTCGTGCGTGGGCTGACCGCACTCGGAAGCATCGAAATGGATCGGGGCCACCTCGATCAGGGCCTCGCGTACAAGCTGGAGGGCCTCCGGATCGCGGAGCGAGCGGGGAACTTGACGGAGATTGCGCGCGCCTCCATCTCGGTGGGGGCCTCGTACCACGGGTTACGGCGGTACGAAGAAGCGGTGAGGTGTTACGATCGCGCCTTGCAGATCGCGCGTCTCGTCGGCAATGTGAGGCTCGTCGCGTACGCGACCATGGATCGGTGCGCCGCCCTCATGGACATGGGCCGCGCACGAGAAACGGGGGAGCCTCTCGCCGAAGCGAAACGGCTCATCCAGATCCTCGAGGAACGAGACACTCTTTCGTTGCTCGCCGTCTATGAGGGACAGCGAGAGTCCCAACTGGGCCGGTGGGGCCGGGCGACGCGGCTCTGGGAGCAGGGCCTGCGCGGCCTGCGAGAGTTCGCGGACCGATCGGACTTGGCTCAGTCGCTCCTCTACGTGGGTCGCTTCCACCTGGAACACGGCGATACGTCGGAGGCCCGGCAGTACCTCGACGAAGCCGCGCGGCTGGCTCGCGCCCTGGGGAACGACGCTCTCCTGGCGGAACTCGAACCGCTCCTCACCGACACCGACTCCCCCGAGAACCGTTCGGCGACGCGACCGACGCGTAGTTAGTTCGGATCCTTCGGCGGCGGGTCCATGGGTCACCTCTCAGCCTGCGCATTCGCCCCGGTTCGCTTTTAAAAGTGACTTGGCTTGTTCTGTTTTCCCGACGGCCGGCTCGCGGACCCGAGTCTGTGCGGTCTTAAGGACGGCGAGCGGATGCCGTCGCATGGTCTCCTTCCCGGATCCGCGGGACCGACACCCGTACCACATGCACGACATGATTCGCGGTCAGCCGGGCTACGTCGCGGAAACGCTGGGCCGGGTCGAGCGCGTGCCCGTCGACGACGTGCTCGGTCGGAACCGCCTCGTCGTCGTCACGGGATGCGGCACGTCATTCCATGCGGCGTCGTACGGGGCGGAAGTCCTCCAGGCAGCCTTCGGAACCGCGAAGGTGGTCCGCGCCGTCCACGCGTACGATCTCGCATACGGTGTCGGCGCGCCGCGCGGATCGACGGTCCTCGGCGTGAGCCACAGTGGGTCCACCCCGACGACGAACCTCGCGCTACGCCGCGCGCGCCGGAGGGGCGCTCGAACGATCGGGCTGTGCGGCCTTCCCCGGTCCGACATGGAGCGGGAAACGAGCCGGGCGTTCGTCATCGGAACGGTCCACGACCGGTCTTGGGCCAACACGATGGCCTATACGACGCAGCTCGCTGCCTTCGCATCGCTCGCCGCGGATGCCGGCGGTCCGGTTTGGGCGGGCGTGCGTCGAGCGCTGAAAAGGCTCCCGGGGGCGCTCGCGGAGGCCCTGAAGTGCGAAGGCGCGGTCCGGCGCGTCGCCGCCGCCGTGGCGCGACGCGACCGGGCGTCGTTCCTGGGCAGTGGGTTCGACGCGATCACGGCCCTCGAGGCGGCCCTGAAGATCCGGGAGACGTGCGGCCTCCCTGCGAGCGGCTACCACATCGAACAAGTGCTCCACGGTCCGTGTCTCTCGGTCGACCGCCGCGAGTCCGTCGTCATGCTTCGGTCCCGCGACGACGGGGCGCGGAGCGAGGCGATCCGCCGGTCCATGCGGCAATTCGGCGCGCGCGTGACGACGATCGGCGACTCGCCCGAAGCCGAAATCCGTCTGCCGTCCACGGAGCGGATCCTCCGCCCCATCGTGAGCGTCGTGTCGCTGCAGTTCCTCGCGTACTACGCCGCCCTCGAGCGGCGCGCGAACCCGGACGTCATGCGGACGGATATTCCCGGATATCGTGCGGGGCTGCAGCCGCTGTTTCACTGACGACGATGTCGGGGGGCATCCCGACGAGCGTCGCCACATCCGTGCCGTTCCGTAGGAGGAGGTGCAGATGCATCTTGCCGCTCCCGTACGTGATCTGGAAGCGGTCTACCTCGGATTTGTAGAGGCGTGCCGGCCTTCGGCGTCCCTCCGTCACGAATCCCGCCTCGGAGATGAGCCCCAGGGAGGCGAGCCTTCGGACGCGCCGATAGCAGGCGGCGATCGGCACGCGGTACCGGTTCGCGATCTCCTGCGCCGTCAACTTCTCCTGGTGAAGTGCGATCAGGATCCGCAAGGCGTGGTCGTCGAGGAGGGACTGCCCGTCCTTGTCGTACAGGAGGAGTTCTTCGACCAGCAACTTCGGTCGGGGGGGCTCGCTGCCGTTCGCGGGCGGTCCGAACGACACACGGCGCATTCAGGGTCGCCCGATTAAAAGACATAGCTCCCGGTTATCACGGTTGAACCGGAGCCATGGGCGCGAGGCGACGCGGTCGGAATCCCGCCGACGTCAGCCTTCGAGCGCCTTCTTCACGTTAGCGGCGAATTCCTCGGTCTGCGATTTCAGCTTCGACTGCAGGAAGTTGTCCATGATCCGCGCGAGCGGGCCTTTCGCCTGCACGGCCATCGTGTACGTGACCTTCGTGCCATTCCCGAGCGGCGCGAGGTCGATCGTCCCGATCAGGTCCATGTGGTCGGACTCCCCGCGGAATCGCCCGTGTCGCAGCGGGATTTGCTCGATCGTCTCCGTGAGGACGACGAACTCTTGGGACAGCGGGCCGATCTTCACCCTGAGGTTCCAGCGCGCGCGGTTCGCATCGAGGACCTCAACCGATTGCACGCCGGGCACGCAACCGCCGACGCGACGCATGTCGGAAAGGAACGCCCACACCCGATCGACGGGTGCCGCGACCTCGAACGAGACGGTCCCTTCGGGCACGGAGGCGAGCAACACGCCTTCGGCCAAATACTTTCCACGAGAATCACGGAAAGAGAAAGGGGCCGAGGTCCTCCCCCATTTTGCCTCGGCGGGTGGGGGTTCGCGAGGTGGACTCAACCTTTCCGCAAGAAGGGAAGGCCCGTGCGCTTGTTCACGCCGACCTTGCGATTCTTCGGCATTTCGTCCATCGGCTTGCCGCTCTTCGGTTTGCGCTTGCTGAAGAAGTAGATCGTCACTTTCGGTCCCTTCTTCAGTTTCACGTCTCGCGAGTACAGCGTCCATCCCTGGTACGTGTACGGCATGTTTGACCTCGTCCCCTCCATACAATAGGGTATCAAAAGCGTTTCCCTCCCTTAGAAGCTCGCCGGACATGCGAGGAATCGCTTGATTATAGTCATAGTATAGCACTCCCTCGCGCTATGGAGGATCGATGCGTCACGTTCGGTGGGTCGCGGAATCGGCGGTCTGAGAGTGGCGCATTCGCGATCGGGTCCGGGCGACCCGATCCGCGCTCCGCCCACCGATCCTGACGGACGCCCTCCTCGCGGTGCCGAGGAATCATCCGCGAGAACAGGCCCGAAATGGCTATGGCACCATCCGCGAACGCAACTCCGGAATCCGCATGAAGGCAAAGCTGCAACGCGTCGAGTGCGACGAGGAAGACCTGATCGAGCTCCCCGATTCCTGGGTCCCGGTCCGTCTCGAGCACAATTCCTACGCGACCCCGGCTCGCAAGGCCTACACCTTGTACTATCTCGAGCGCGCCTGACGTCCCGCGCGGCTTGAATATCCGCTGCGCGTTGAGCCCGCGTGGTGGCGTCGCTCGGGGATCTCCTCGGTCGTCTCAGCGCGAGTCAGGTCGCGATTGGCGCCGCCGTTCCGCCCCGATATCGGCTCGATACGTTCCGGGCCCACCGCGGCTCCCGCCTCCCGGACGATGGGCCCTTGCCGGCGGCGGTCGTGTGGCCCCGTTCCCCCGAAGACGTCGCCGCCGTCATTCGGTCCGCAAAGGCCGCGGGCCTCTCGGTCGTCCCATGGGGAGGCGGCACCGGCCTCATGGGCGGTGCGCGCCCGGGCTCCCACTCTCTCGTCGTCGATCTCCGTCGGATGCGACGCGTCCGAGAAATCGACGCGATTGCCTGCACGGCCACAGCGGAAGCGGGGATCGTCTTGGAGCATCTCGATCAGCGCCTCCGGAGGCGAAGGCTCTGCCTCGGCCATGACCCATGGTCGCGGCCGCGCGCGACCCTCGGCGGTGCCATCGGCACGAACGGGATCGGCTATGCCGGATACCTGCGCGGGACGATGGGCGACCAGGTGCTCGGGCTCGAGGTCGTCTTGGCCGACGCCACGATCATCCGGACGCGACCCGCGGCTCGGAGCACCACCGGCCTCGATCTCAAGCGGCTTTTCGTCGGGACGGAAGGGACGATGGGGATCGTCACCGCCGCGACCCTGCGCGTCTTCCCCGTGCCCGAGCGGGCGGAGATTCACGCCTTTCGACTCCGGGATTTCCCGACCGGCTTGCGGTGCATCTCGCGGATGTACGACGCGGGCCTCATGCCGAGCGCGATGGATTTCGAGCAGACGTTCCCCGCGCCCGGGCTCCCGTGGGGCTCGGACACAGGACCGCCGACGCTCTACCTCGGATTCGAGGGCGCTCGCGAACTCGTCGCGGCGTCGTGGCGGGTCGCTCGGAGACATCTTCGGGCGGCCCGGGCGCGTCCCCATCCGGATCGGGAGGCCCGAGAGTATTGGCGCACGCGCCACGACATCATCTACGCGCACGACGAGGTCTCGCCCGGAATCACGCGTGCGGACGTGTTCCTGAAAGACGTCATCTTCGACTACGTGCATGTCGCGCTCCCTCGCTCGAAGATCCTCGCGTATCGTCGGGCCGCGCTCGCCGTCCTGCGGCAGCACAGCGTCAAGCCGATCGGCTTCGGCATCTGGACGCAGCCCGAGCTCGTCTCCCTCGAGGTCGTCCGTCCGGTCGGTGGGGATCGAGCGGCGGCCAAGCTCGCCGTCGCCGACGCAGTCGATGAGGTGATCCGACGCGCGCACGCGCTCGGAGGCTCCATGGAATACGTCCACGGTGTCGGCGTGAAGCTCTCGCACCTCATGGGCGAGGAGCTCGGGACCGGCCTGGCCATTGTCCAACGGGTCAAGGAGGCGCTCGATCCGGATCGCATCCTGAACCCCGGAAAAGCGGGCGTGTGAGGCGGCGCGAAATCCCCCATGGGTCGTTCGCGAGCGGTCCCGGCCGCCTCGTTTGCGAAATTTATATGAACTGCCCATTTAGCGGAATATATATAAATCTGAACATAACTGCGCCTTCCGAGGTGTGGACCAGATGGAACCACCACCACCGAGGATGCGTGGGCCCATGTTCATGGATCGAAAGAGGATGGGGATCGGCTTCCTGCTCATAGCCGGCCTCCTCTTCTTAGCGGCAGGCGCGATGTTGGTCGATGCGAGCCGTTCGCAGTTCGCTTCTACTCCAACGCCGGAGCAATCGGCGGCCCAAGCTAACTTGGGCTTAGTGTGGGGTCCTGCGATCGCTCACTTTGGAATGTTCCTGCTCGTTGCGGGCCTTCTGGGAGCCGCGATCTTGCTCGAAGATCTCGACGTCTTCGTGCGCCTGTTCTTGCTGATCCTCTCGTTCGTCGCGCTCCTGCTGGTCCTCGCGAGCTCCCCCACGATCTTCGGGTGAGGTGGTCTCGATGCCGGGAATGGGCGAGAGACTCTGGGACATGGGCAAGTCGCCGGCCCAGCACCTTACGCTCCTGGTCTTCGGGCTAGTCGCCCTCTTGACGGGGATCATCACGATTGCGACCCTCTCCGTCGCAGGAGCCGGAGCGGTGGGCGCGATTGCGATGGTGGCGATCGTCTTGATTGGCGTTGGCGGCTTCTTCGTGACCTTGGCCCTGTTCCTCGGGGCGTACGCGGCGACGGGCGATTCATGGACGACGACCGTGTGGAGAATCGCGCAACTCCTCGCGGCGGTCCTCGTCCTGATCTTCGTGTTCTTCCCGTTTTTCACGTTCCTTTGAGGTTCGGCCAGCAACGCATCGGGGCGGCGCCGATCACGCCGCCTCGTCACCCCTTTCACGCGTCGCAGCAGCGGGCCGTCACTTGGTTTCCGCCACGCTCACGGAGAGAATCGGCGGTAGGAAGTCCGCGAGCATCTTCCACGACTCCCCTTCGTCCCGGCTCGCGAACAGCTGTCCCGTGTTCGTGCCGACGTAGACGCCGAGCGGGTCCTCCGCATCGACGCCCATCCCCTCCCGGAGGACGCCCAGGTACGCGTTCGGTCCCGGGAGGCCCTTCGTGAGTCGGCTCCACGTCTTGCCGGCGTTCGAGGTCTTCCACACGGCCATCTGTCCCTTCGGGAAGACACGGTTCTCCGCCCCGACGAGCGGCGCGACGAACGCGGTGTGCTTCGCGTGCGGGTGGGCTGCGATAGGAAAGCCGAAATCCGACGGGAGGCCCTTCGAGACCTCCGTCCACGCGCCGCCCCCCGGGCCGCGGTGGTACATGCCGCAGTGATTCTGCTGAAAGATCGCCCCGTCCCCGGAGGCGTCCCACGCGAGCTTGTGCACGCACTGCCCCCGCTCCGGGTAGCGGTTGGGCTGGAACTCGGCGCGGACGTTCTTGTTCTCCGTCGTCCAGGACTTCCCGCCATCGCGGGTCTCGAACGCTCCGACCGCGCTGATGCCAATCATCAGGTGCTTGGGATTCCGCGGGTCGACGAGAACGGAATGCAGGCAAAGCCCACCGCCCCCGGGCTGCCACTCCTTCCGAGTCGGATGGTAGTTCAGGGAGTCGAAGTCGCCCCACGAGTCGCCGCGGTCGTCGCTCCGGAACAGGGAGGCGGGCTCCGCGCCCGCGTAGATCGTCTCGGGGGAGTCCGCGGGCCCGGGCTCGATGTGCCAGATGCGCGTCACCGCGAGGCCCGAGCCCTCCTTGAACTTCGGCGAGGCGGCCGTCGGCTTCACGTCCTCGCCCGCGCGGCCGCGGTACACGCAGGGCCCCCACGGTTCGTTCGTGTGCGGTGCTGCGCCGTACACCGTGCGTCCGTCGCGCGGGTCGAGGATCATGTGGTACACCGACATGCCCTTCATGACGGGTCCCTCGACGGACCATTTCCTCCGGTCCGGGGAATGGAACAGGAATCCGCCTTTCTTCGTCCCCACCGCGACGACCACATCGCCCTTCTTGATTCGTGCCATGTCAACCGCCTGCAACGCTCGGGAGGATATGGACCACGTCCCCGCGCCGAAGCCGCGCCTCGGGGAGCGACGACCAGAGCAGCTCCTCGTTCACGAAGATGTTCACATATTGCCGCCGTCGTCCCGCCTCGTCGACGACGCGGTCCCGGATCCCCGGGAACGCCCGGTCGAGCGCCCGGAGGAGCGACTCGACGTCATCCGCCTCGAGGACGACCTCATCCTGGCCGTCGGTGTACGATCGCAGCGCGGGCGGAATGCGGACGGTGACCCCGGTCCGGGCGATCTCGGCGGATGAGGCTCGGGTGGCCACGATCTTCCCCTCCTCGGCAACGGCGCCGGAATGAAAAGCCTTTGGCTGTCCTGGCCGAACCCGAGCGGACGGGGAAGGGTTATGCACCGGCGCCCGTTCGCGGTGTGGCATGGACTCCCAGGAGATCCTCGATCTCTCGCTCGCCCTCGCGAAGCAGTCCGAGGTCCCCGGCGACACGACGATCAACGTCCCCGCGAAGGACGTCCACAAGGTCTTGGTCGGCATCGACGTCGACGCCGCGGACCTCGTCGTGGCGAAGGAGAAAGGGTACGACCTGGTGATCGCGCACCATCCGACGGGCGGCTCGGCGATCCTCGGGTTCCCGAAGGTCCTCGCGAAGCACGGCGACATCCTCGTCCGGCACGGCGTGCCGAAGGCCGCCGCGGACGCGGCGGTCCGTGAGATGCAGGACGAGCGCGAGCCGCAGGTCCACGCCGAGAATTATGACCGCCTCCCCTCGATCGCACGAATGATCGGGATCGGGCTCATGTGCATCCACAATCCGTGCGACGAGATCGGCCGGCGCGTGATGGACGAGACGCTGCGCGCGCACCTGCCGTCCGATCCTAGGGTGAGCGACGCCATCGACGTGCTCTCGGCGATTCCGGAATTCCGCTCCGCACAAACGCGGATTGTCGTTCGCATGGGGAAACTCGAGAATTCGCTCGGAAAGTGGGCGGTCCACCACGGCGCGGGCACGAACGGCGGCGTCCCCGTGGCCCGCGCGGCGTACGACAACCGAATCGACACGGTTTTCTATATCCACATCAATGCGGGGGCCCTCCAGCGGTTGTGGGAGCGATACGGTCGCGAGGGATCGAAGAACCTCGTGGTCACGGGCCACGTCGCCTCGGACAGCATCGGCATCAACGTGCTCGTCCGCGAAATGCGCGCGCGAGGCCTTCGCGTCGATACCTACAGTGGAATTGTTGACGTCTGACCGGAATTATTATTACCTACGGCAATAAAATTCAATGGTAAACCTTAACTAGGGCACGCCGGTTCGGGACCGAAGGTTCCCCGTTGCCGTTTGAGATTGCCGTGGTGAGCAACACACCCCTCACGCCGCTCAAGGACATCGACGATGTCGCCCTCCTCTTCCTCACGCAGATCGGATACATCCCAAAAGGATACGACCCGAAGACGGACGCGACGAACGTGCGGGAGTCCGTGCCGTACCGATTGTTCATCGAATGCCTCTTGGGCCGGATGGACAAGGGGTGGACCGTCGAGCAGCTCGCGGCGAAACTGAAGACGACGAAGGCGACGATCTACCGGCACATCAATAAGCTGAAGGAGATGGATCTCCTCGACGAGGCGAACGTGAGCGAGCGCGGGGCGGTGCGCAAAGGCTACCGCATCCGGTACGGGAACCTCTCGAAGGCGTGGAACTTCGTCGAGTCGAACGTCGAGATCGCGATGGAGAACTACCGCAAGACGGTCGATCATCTCGAGAAGCTCGCGGAGGGGCGGAGGTAGGCGATGGCGCAAGATGTGATTTCATTGACCAAGGGATCGCGATACCGCATCGAGTCCATGGAGACGCGCGAGCGCACCAAGGTCACGAAAGGCATCTTCCGCGGGTACACGACGATCGGCACGGACGATGCGATCGTCGTCGAGTTGGACGAGAGCCACCAGGAGATGAAGGGGAAACTGCGCCTCATCCCGCTGCACGTGATCCTCGCGGTCGACGTGATGGAGCAGGTGGCGGGCGAGACGCTCAAGGGCGAGAAGACCGGCACGATGTACGGCTGACGCCGGCGCATGGGCCAAGGTTCATCCCCACGTCCGGAATATTGCCGCCGTGGGTTCCGCACGGGTGAGCCTCGGAGGCGTCCGGGCCCCGAGGGCCTGGCTCGCGCTCGCGTTCCTCGGCGTGTGGCTGTACTTCCTGTCGCAGCTTTCGCAGGTCTACAAGGAGGCGTTCGCCGCCGCCGCGGGCCTCTCGATGGCCGATGCCGTCGACGCGCTTCGCCTGACCTCGAACCTCGGACAGATCCTCTTCCTCGCCGGCGTCGGAGCCGCGCTCTGGCGGGCGAACCTCGCCGCGGGCCTGTCTTCCGCGGGGGTGAGCGGCCTCGTGATCGCGTCGGCGGGCGTGGGCGTCTTGGTCCTCTTCGAGGTCGTGCTGCTCCTCGCGTGGTTCCGCCTCGTCACGGGCCTGATCCTCGCGCTCGGCGACGTGTACACGGTCGGCGGCATCATCGGGGTCGCGCTGGGCCTCGCCGGAATCGCCTCGCTGGGCGTCGGCCTCTCCCAAGCGGCCGGGCTGTTCGGCCGCCGGGAGGAGGAGGCGACGCCGGGGACGCCGGAGAAGACTGACTGATCCAGCCGACGGGAGGTGCGATCGATGTTCGCGACAAGGCCGGACGGCGCGTTCCTCGATGCGCTGATCGGCGAACTCCGCGGGAGGCCGCCGTCGTCGAAAGACGACATGCAACGGCTGAAGCTCCGCCTCGCGCGGACACACCGCCTCGCGGGCCTCCCGAGCGACGCCTCGATCCTCGCGGCGCTCCCGCCGGAGATGCGCGACGGGATTCGGGACGTCCTCCGAGTGAAGCCGGCTCGGACCGCGAGCGGCGTGGCGGTGATCAGCGTGATGACGGCCCCGCATGCGTGCCCCCATGGCGTCTGCACGTACTGCCCTGGCGGACCCCGGTTCGGGACGCCGCAGTCGTACCTCGGCACGGAGCCGGCGGCGATGCGGGCGGCCGAATACGGCTACGATCCGTTCGCGCAGACCCTCGCTCGCTTGCAGGCCCTCCGGGCGAACGGGCACGACACCGACAAGGTGGACCTCATCGTGATCGGTGGCACCTTCACCGCGCTCGAGCCGGCATACCAAGAGCGGTTCGTGAAAGGATGTCTCGACGGGATGAACGGATCCGTGGCGGCGTCCCTCGAGGAGGCGCAGACCGCGAACGAGAGCGCCGAGGTGCGATGCATCGGCCTCACGATTGAGACGAAGCCGGACTGCTTCCTCGGCCCGGAGGTGGAGGCGTCCCTGCGCCTTGGGACGACCCGCGTGGAGCTCGGGATCCAGTCGACCCACGACGACGTCCTCGAGCGGGTCCATCGCGGGCACACGGATGCGCAGAGCCGTGCCGCCATGGCGCGCGCGAAAGACGCAGGCCTCAAAGTCGGCGCGCACATGATGCCCGGGCTTCCCGGGGCCGACGTGGACCGCGACCTCGAATCGTTCCGCGTCCTCTTCGACGATCCGGCGTACCGGCCGGACTTCCTGAAGATCTATCCCACGCTCGTGCTGCCGGGCACCGCACTGTACGGCCTCTGGAAATCCGGTCGCTACTCGCCGCTGCGAACGGAGGAGGCGGTCGAGCTCGTCGCCCGCATCAAGGTGATCGTGCCGCGGTGGTGCCGCATCCAACGGGTGCAGCGGGAGATCGGCGCGGCGGACATCGAGGACGGCCCGAAGCGGGGCGACCTGCGGGTGCTCGCGAAAGAGCGACTCCGGCGTGCCGGCCTCCGGTGCCGCTGCATCCGTTGCCGCGAGGTCGGCCTCCGAGAGGTCGTGCCGCGACCCGAGGACCTGTCCCTGATCCGCGAGGAGTACGAGTCCTCAGGAGGTACGGAGCTGTTCCTGAGCATCGAGGACCGAGGGCGCGATGTGCTCGTGGCGTACGCGCGAGTGCGTCTCGACAGGGCGGGAGCGACCGTCCGCGAGTTGAAGGTGTTCGGTGGGATCGTGCCGATCCATTCGGAGGCAAAGGGCCGGTGGCAGCACCGGGGATTCGGCAGGCGCCTCATGGGGGAGGCCGAGCGGATCGCGCGCGAGGAGTTCTCCGTCCGAAGGGTCCGCGTGACCGCGGGCGTCGGAGTGCGGGGGTACTATCGAGCGCTCGGATACGATCGCGACGGCCCGTACATGGCCCGGTCTCTCTGATCACGAGATTTCCTTGATCCAGCCGAGGCGCTTCAGCTTGCTCGCCTCGACGTCGTCCGCATTGCGGAACGCCGACTCCGCCTCCGCGAGACAGTCGACTGCGAGGCGCAACCCGTCGCGTGTCGGCGCCTTGACGTCGACGCCGGCCCGCGTCAGCTGCTGCCGCACGATCGGCATCGCCGCCTCCTGGCCGCCCATGACGTCGCAGAAGTCCATGATGATCGCGTCCGCAACGGTGATGTACTCGTTCGTGACCTCGTCGACCGCGGTGCCTTTCGCGACCTTCCCGGCTGAGTGTGAGACGACCGACTTCGCGAGCGCGAGGAATCCCGCTTCGACGTTCTCGCCGGTCTTCGCGGAGCTCAGAAAGCCCTTGACCTCGAGCTCCTCCTTGAGCTCGTCGAGCCCCTCCTGCGCCGTCCGGCGGGAGGCGACGAGGTCCACCTTGTTCCCGACGACGACGATGGGGATCGTGTCCGTGATGTCGAGGAGATGGGGGATCCAGTAGTCCTGGAGGCTCTCCGTGGTCTCGGTGCGCGAGACGTCGTAGACGAGGACGGCGCCTTTCGCTCCGAGGAAGGAGCTATCCTGGATGCCCTTGTACCCTTTCTGGCCGAGGACGTCCCAGATCATGAACGTCAGGTCCGTCGCGCCGCCCGGGGACTCGAGCCGGAGGTCCTTCTTCGTGACCTTCGTGCCGATCGTCGTGATATAGTCGTCCGAAAACTTGTCGACCACGAAGCGGCGAATCAGAGACGTCTTGCCGACCGCGCCGTCGCCGAGGAGGAGAACCTTACGCTTGACGTGATCATCAACCATGGCGACATCGTCCCATTCGAGGGCCGCGCTTATAACGCTTGCTGGCTCAATGTCAGCGATGCGAATACACGGTTCAGTTCGGGTGGAAGCGGAGACGGGGACGGATGAACCGATCCGCGATCGCGTCGGCGCGGGGCAGGAGGGCGACGTTGCCGTCCCATTGCGCCAGGGTGTCCGAGTGGGACCGCTCGAAATCCCAGACCGCGAGCTGGAGTTTTCGCGGCAGGCCGTTGACGTAGCGGCCTTCGATCACGGCCGCGAGGACCGTGTGCTTCCCAGGGACCATGATGACCTGCCGCTGCCCGAACCGGAGTTGCTCGAGCGTCCCGCGGCGGTCGTCGAACGAGTCGCGCACGAATTCCTGCAGGATGATTAGCATTCCACTCATGATGTCGCTGTCGTGGACGATCCCTTGTTTGCGCGACCAATGGCGGATGAGCATGCCGCTGTCGTGCATCAGATACAATTCCTCGAGTCGCGCCCGACGCGCCGCGTACAGTCCGATTCCGAAGACGCCCGCACCTCCGAGGCCGGCCGCCGCGGCCGCCGCGACGTTCACGGAGGGCGGCGGAGCCACGTACTTTAGTGCGAAGGTCAGCGTCCGGTCGATCGTCCGCGCTTGCGCTCCGTCCGCGTCCGTGTACACGACATGTACGCTGACCGTCGTGAAGACCGGGTCCGTCGACGTCGAATCCATTCTCGTGGTCACATTGAACCACTGGTCCCCCTTCGCGTCATCGAGGTGGCCGGCGTACTTCCAGGAATCTTGGCACGAACCCGGGCTCGCATCCTGACACATCAGCTCGGGGCCGAAGTTGGCGGTGACATCGATCGTCTTCGCCATCGTCTGGTTATCCGTCGAGGAATACGGCGAGTCGAGCCAGAAGACGAAATCGACTCGCGGTTCTTCTCGATCGACGACGATGACCCCGAGATAGTAGAATGACCGCGGGAGCGCTGCGTTCGCGCTGCCTGCGAGAGTCAGAAACGCGAAGAGCACTAGGCCCGCGCTGGCGATAACTCTCGATATCTGTGCTTGGCCCAGTTGCACCGGTTGGCGCCCCCCCAACCTGTTGTCCGCATGCGGACTGAATCTGACGGCGGCAACCATTCGTAACGGGTCTATTCAATGTTCCGATGTTCGTCTCACGAACCGAATAGCTCCCGAATTAGTGATTCTCAGGAACGGAATCGTCGCCGGCTGTCCATGCCGGTTGCCGTCCGGCCCTTCGGACGGACAGGTCGATCGGCGCAGCGATTCAGGCGGTCACGGGACGACGGACGTCTCGCCCGAGAGGAGCTTCGCAATCGTGTCCGCGAGTTCGGCGTCAAGGACTCGAATCTGTTTCTGGGAATCCCGTTCCCGTACGGTGACGCCCTTCCCTTCGAGGGTCTCATGGTCCACCGTAACGGAGAACGGCGTCCCGATTTCGTCCATCCGCGCGTATCGCCGTCCGATCGAAGCGGAGTCATCGTAGAAGGCCGTGAAGCGCTTTCGGAGGCTCGCGAAGAGCGCCTCGGCCCGCTCCGGCAGGCCGTCCTTGTTCACGAGCGGGAAGACCGCGAGCGTCACGGGCGCGATTCGCGGTGGGAGGCGCAGGACGCTCCGCTCCCCCTTGGCGAACGTCAAGTCGATGAGCGCCCAGACATTCCGATCGACGCCGAACGACAGTTCGAGCACGTGCGGCACGAGCTTCGATGTGCCGACGGTCACGGACTGTTTCGCATGCGATCCCGCCTCATGGCCCTTGAGATCGTGGTCCGACCGGTAATGGACGCCCCCGACCTCGCGGAACCCCCCGAGGCTCTCCTGTCGCAGCTGGATGTCGAAGTGGATCTTGTTGTAGAACGCCCGCTCCCGCTCGTCGAGTTCCGCGAAACGGAACGCATCCCTCGGGATCCGCAGATTGGCGAGGTAGAATCGCTGGACGGCATGCAGGTGGTAGACGTACCACGGCGGAAGTCCGCGGCCAACGAGGTCCTTCGCAGGGAGGTCATGCGCGGTCGGCTCGTTCTTCTCGGCGGCCCAGGCGATCCGAATGCGCTCCGCCGCAATTGCGTCGAAGGGCACCGCGCTCGCGAACGTCGCAGGGTCGAAGAAGATTTGAAGCTCCGCCTGGAGGAACTCCCGCAACCGGAACGCGCCCTGCCTCGGGCTGATCTCGTTGCGGTACGCGCGGCCGATGATCGCCAGCCCCATCGGGAGCTTCCGTCGGAGCGCTTCGAATTCCCGCCGGAAGTTCATGTACACTCCCTGCGCGGTCTCCGGCCGGAGATAGGCGCGGTCCTTGGCCATCGGTCCGATTCCCAGTGGGAACATCATGTTGAATTCCCGCGCGGGGCCGAGTTCCCCCTTGCAGTTCGGACAACGGATCTTGAGTTCCCGGATGCGCGCGTCGACCTCCGACGGCGTCAGCCCTTCGCGCTCGTCGTGCGTCGCGGCCTCGAGGAGATGGTCGCCCCGGTAGGACTCGCCGCAGCGCGTGCAGGTGACGAGGATGTCGGTGAAGTGGTCGACATGGCCTGAGGCCTTCAGAGCAGCCTCCGGCAGGATCGTCGTCGTGTCGATCAGATAGTAGTTGTCACTTAGGCCGAGGAACGTCTCCATCCAGAGGTCCTCCCATCGGCGCCGGAGGAGGACGCCATTGTGGCCGTAGTCGTAAAAGCCCGCGAAGCCTCCGTACAGATCGACCGCGGGCCACAGGAAACCGCGGCGGACGGACAGTGACATCACGTCGTCGTACGAGGCCATCGCGGCCCCGAACGGGAGGGCCGATGATAAAGGATGGGGTGGTCCCATCCTCGTGTGCTAATTTCCTCCGGTAGAACGGATGCGTCGCTTCCGTCGGCCCGCCTGCTTGACTGTCAACCAAGGGTCGCCCGCCCACACGCGGCCGCCGGACACCACGAGCCGCACGTCGCTGGCGGTGGCCCGCAGGAGTGACGCGAAACCGCTTGAACCGCCCGGCAGGTCGAGGACGACGAGGTCCGCCCGTTCCCCCGCCCGGATCGCGCATGCGGCGTCGGGGTCGCCGAGGCGACGCCCGCCCAACGCCATCTCGACGATTTCGCGTGCACTGACATCGCCTTTCAACCGCGCCACTCGGTACGCGAACTCCATTTCGCGGAGCATCGATGGCGCGTTGATCATCGCATTGTCGGTCCCGAGCCGAAGCTCGACTCCGGCGCGCCGCATTCGCGGGAGATCCGGCGTCAGGCCGAAGAAGGCGTTCGACCGCGGGCAGACGACGACCGGAACGCCCGCGTCCGCGCATCGCTCAAGATCCGAGTCGGTCGCATGCACCATGTGGACGAGGAATGCCGGTTTGAGATCGATGACCGCATCGATGTCTTCCCGGATCCGCTCGGAGCAGTGAATCGCGAAGATCTTCTTCGCGAGTCGGACGTCCGCGGCTAACTTCTCGATTTCCGCCGCGGGCCAATCGACATACGAGCTGACGGCGATCCCATCCGAGGCTCGCAGGATTGCCTCGACCTCTCGGCGGTCGTACGTCAGGCCGGCGGGCCGTCCGAGCGCGATCCCGTGGACCGGGAGAGCGGCGGCGGAGGCGTAAAGGAGCTTGAGGCCCTTGAGCCCGCCCTCGCGGAAGTCGGAGAAACCGGTCGTTCCGGTCCGGAGCATCGTGGTCATCGCGCGCCGCATCGCCGCGATTACGGCGTCATCCTTCGCGCGTGCGAGGACGCGGTGCTTCAGGCCGTGCGGCGGCGCGACGAGTTCCTCGATCGTGCCTTTCAATTCCTGGGTGACCACCGCATCCCCGAGATGCGTGTGAGCGTTCCAAAGACCGGGGATGATGACGCCTTGCGCAATTCGCTCGCGGTCGATGGAAGTGCGGGTCTCGGCGATGACGCCATCATCCCACCCAACCGTGCCGCGCCGGAACCGACGGCCGTCGTAGTACCAGCCGGACACGCGCTCCACGCGGCTGCGATGGGCCGCGCCGCCATAAACGTTGGCGGGTCGTTCGGCTTCCGACAATCTTTATGCGCGTGGACCTTTTCCGCCTGAATCGCGCCGCCGTAGCTCAGCCCGGCAGAGCGGCAGTTTCGTATGCGCAGGCGGAAGACGCCCGCGCCGAAGGAACTGCAGGTCGGGGGATCGAAGCCCTCCGGCGGCTTCCTTTGTTTCGATGACCGGGCGGTATGGACGCTCTCGTCAGGAGATCGTTGCGGTCCCCGCACTGGACGATGCGATTATCAATCCTGTGGGCAGCTGCTCGTTGTCAATCCCGATAACACGATTGGTTGCTGCCCGAAGCTAGACGGTACGCGAAAGGTATTTGACGGGACCGCGCCTTCGCCGCCCCTTGCCTGGAGGAGGGCTTCGCATGCGTCACATGTGGATCGTCATGTTCACGGTCGCGGTCTCGCTGTCGCTGTTCGCGTCGACCGCGAGCGCAGGGAAACCGGCCGCTGCGGGACCCGGCACGATTTCTTTCGCGACGGACATCCTGCTCCAAGACAACGGGAGCAGCGAGCCGGCTGTCGCGATCGGCTCGGACGGAACCGTCGTCTACACGGCGCTCTCGTGGCGGCTTTTCCAGACGAACGTTTGGAAGGCTCCGTTCGGGAGTACGCCCGTGTTCCAAGGCGCGCCCGATGCCCACATTGACGGGGCGATCGGAGGCGAGGATGCGGACGTCGACTTCGGCTCCACCGGCACGGTGCTCTTCAGCACGCTGATGGCGATTCTGAACCCGCCCTCCACCTCCCTAAGGCTGGGCGTCTCCGCGATCACCTGTCCGAACGCCGACACGTCGAACGACTTCACCAACTGCGGGGCGCAGCTGATCGACACGAGCGGAGCGGACCGGCAGTGGGTGACGTCGGACGGACCGACGGTGTACATCTCGTACCACGACAGCGGATCGAGCACCCTGATTCACGTGCAGCGCTCCGACGACGACGGATTCACGTGGCACTCGGTCGCAAGCCCCATCCCGGGGCAGGACGGCCTGACCGGCATGTCGACCTTCAACAACGACCAAGGTCCGATCGTCGCCGACGCGACGACCCACTCCGTGTTCGCGATCTACGCGTCGGGTCAGGGCGGCCTCCAGAAGGGGACGAACGCGAACTTCAACAACATCGTCGTCTCTCGGAGCACCGACGGCGGGCTCACGTGGCAGCCGACGCTCGTCTACCACGCCGCGGTGAACACCGCGCTGAACAACGTCTTCCCGGCGCTCGCGGTCGATCCTGCGAACGGCAATCTGTACGCCGCGTGGTCGGACGCGCACACGGTCTCTTTTGCGACGTCGTCCGATCACGGGGCGACGTGGAGCTCGACGGTGTCGGTCAACAGCGGGAGTGCGGTGACCGCGGTGTTTCCGTGGGTGGCCGCGTACAACGGGAAGGTCGACATCGTGTACTACGGCACGACCGCATCGAGCAAGGACGACTCCGCCGCCGTATGGAACACCTACCTCGCGCAGACCACGAACGATGGTGCCTCGTTCGTGCAGTCCCAGGTGTCCGAGCATCCGAACCACGTCGGCGTGATCTGCACGTTCGGCACGGGATGCGCCAGCGGGACACGGAATCTCCTCGACCTGTTCGAGGTCGCGATCAACCCGCGGAACGGCAAGGCCGCGGTCATTTTCGTGGACGACACGCTCACGACCTACACCCGCTCCGACGGCACCGTCGCGCCGCTGCCGCAGGTCGTCGCGGCGTGGGAGTCGTAGGCCCGTCGCCGGGCCCACTACGGATTCCCGACCGCGATGGGGGAACGCCGTCTCCATCCCGCCTCGATGTGCGAGAAGCCGACATGCAGCGCCGCGGCGAGGGCGAACGAGGGAAGCGTCGCGCCGACCGGGAGGGCGAAGAGGACGATCACGAAATATAGGGCCGCGCCGGGCCCCCAGCCCGCGAACGCAGGCCACCGCCATCGGGGCGTCGCCGCGAAGAAATCGTCTCGGGCATACGCGCCCCGACGGACGACAAATGAATCGGCGATCACCACCCCGAGCAAGGGAACGAACAGTCCGCCGATCAGCAGCAGGAAGCCTTCGTATGCGCCCCCGAGCCCTTGGCCGGTGGCAAGGAGGGACCATGCCGCCGCGGTCCCGATCGCCGTGGCGACGAGGACGGTCGTCGCCTGGCGCCGCTTCGGTGCGAGGTTCTGCACGGATACGGCGACGGAGTATACGTCCGCGAACGCGTTGTCGGTTTCGTCGACCAAGATGACGATGAGGGGAAGGACGCTCAAGCCCAGTAGGCCGATTGCCGCGAGGAACGCAGCCGGGTCGGCGGGGTCGAGGCCGAACGGCGTCGTGATCCCGAAGAACACGAGTCCGGCACCCAATACGTAGAACGCCGTGTTCGCGAAGACGTAGCCGACTCCCGTGCCCACGGCGGCGGCACGCGGCCCGCGGGCGAATCGGTTGTAATCGGAGATGAGAGGCCACCAGGAAATCGGCATCGCCACGACGACATCGAGTCCCAGGAGGAGGGACCGCGTCCCCGTGAATCCGGAGGCCGTCGCGGCGGGCCGCAGGCCCAGGTCCAAGCCGTGCAGAAACAGCGCGACCGCGATCGCGGCGGTCGATGCGTATACGAGCCAGATCGCGAAGCGCTCCAACCAATCCCGGATGACGGCCAGCGGGCCACCGAGGGCAAGCGCGGCGGTGATCGCGCCCCAGACCGGCACGAAGATCGCCGCCGTCAAGGGGCCGAGCGCATCCCCCGACAGGAGGGCGACCGCCTGTCCCATGATGAGGAGCTCGAACGCCGTCCAGCCGATCAACTGCACGATGTTCAGGGCGGTCGGGGCGTACGACCCGACGCGGCCGAGCACGGGCCGCAGGCTCACCATCGTCGGCACGCCCGCGCGGCTTCCGTGGTGTCCCGCCCCCGCGAGCAGCGCGCTCCCGGCGATCGACCCGACGAGGGAGACGAGGATCGCTTCCCAGAGGGTGAGGCCGAAGAGCGTCACGAGCAGGGCGCCCGCGGCGAGGACGAGAAGGCCGACCCCGAGGCTCGACCAAAGCACGAACACGTCGAACGTCCGGAGGACGCGGAGGGATTCCGGGACCGGTTCGATGCCCCACTCCGGTGGCCTTCGAAGACGGACCATCGGTCGCTCAACCGCGGGCGCTATATAATGTGTTGGGGACTCGGTCCGTCCTCGAGGGTTCAGCCCGCGGCTTTCCCGAACTTCTTGTGCGAACGGCGAAGCGCGCTGACCAGTGGGAGTTCCTTCCCCGCGAGCAAGTTCATGAGCGCGCCGCCGCCGGTGCTCAGGTGGTCGATGGAGCGTTGGATGCCGAGTTGCTCGACGGCGGCGACCGTGTGCCCTCCGCCGACGACGGAGAAGCCGTCGGCCTCGGCGACCGCGTTCAGGAGTTCTCGCGTCCCGACGGAAAACGGCTCGAGCTCGAACACCCCCGCGGGGCCGTTGTAGAAGATCGTCTTCGCGCGGTGGATTTCGTCGACGTACCGAGCGATCGTGTCGAGGCCGATGTCGTAAATCGGAAGCTTCGCAGGAAGGTCGCGTGTCGACACGGCCATCTGCTGCCCATGGTCGTTCAGGACGACATCGGACGGAATCAGGAGTCGACCGCGGAACGTCGACAGCAACGCCTTGCACTCGACGATCAGGGAGTCGTAGTCGTCGACTTCCTTCCGCATGAATTCCGTCGTCGGCGGTCCGGGATCGATGCCGGAGGCGTCGAGGAAGAGATTCGCGACGCCCCCCGACGTGAGGACCTTGTCCGCAATCCCCTTCTCGAGCATGTGCTTCGTCACGGCGATCGAGTCGTCCGCCTTGACTCCGCCGAGATGGGCGACCTTTGGCCGCGAGGGATCTTCGAGCGCTCGCGCGATCATCGTGAGTTCCCGCTCCATCACGCGCCCCGCCATGGAGGGCAAGACCTCGCAGAACCCAACGAGGCTCGGCTGGGCGCGGTGGGCCGCGGCGAACGCGTCGAGCACGAAGTAGTCCGCGAGCAACGCGAGGCGCTGCACGATGTGCGTGGCGGCCATCTTCTCCGGTTTCGCGTCCGCGAGCGATTCCTCCTCCGAGAAGAAGCGCGTGTTCTCCAGGACGACGACGTCCCCCGCGCGCATCCCCTGGATCGCCTCGATCGCGGGCCGTCCGAACAAGCTGGGCACGAACCGGACGGGGCCGCCGAGGAGGGCGCCGATCCGCTCGGCGTGGACCTCGAGGCTCGTGAAGTCGTCCTTCCCGGGCCGGGACTGGTGGGCGAGCAGCGCGACCTTCGAACGACGCAGCTCTCGGATCGTCGTCAGATGCTCTCGGATCCGCGCGTCGTTCAGCAGCTGACCCGTCGCCGGATCGATCGGGGAATTGATGTCGACTCGGAGCAGGACCGTGCGGCCCGAGAGGTCGAAGTCATCCATCGTGAAGAAGTCCCGGGCCATCCGCGCGCGCGGCTAAATCCCGGCGCATTATAGTCTTTTGCAGGCGTCGAGGACGGGCCGCACCTCCCGTGCACGCCTGTGTACTTCTCAAACGGGGAAACTAGGTTGGAACCTTTTTAGAGGGGTCCAGGGGATTGACTGACCCCACCGAGGTACCGTGACGCCCCAGGACCTCCTCCTGCCAGAGGGAAAACTCATCCGGACGACGCGGGGCGGCCCGAATGCGCTGAAGCAGCTGCTCCTGGATCTTAAGAAGTATTCCTTCTCCGGGTACGTTCGGACCGTCCGGTCGTCGGGCGGGAGGCGCTCGGAAGGGATCGTCCTGCTCCGCAGCGGCATCCCGGAGGCGACCCTCTACCAGCGCGGCGAGGGGCAGGATCGCGGACGGTCGGCCCTGAAGAAGGTCTGGCAGGACTCCTACGACGACGCTTGCGTCCTCGAGCTGCACGCGCGCGTGGACATGGATGGCCTCGTGCGGGAGTACGCGGATGCGGTCCTCGAGAGGCCCTCGAAGGTCGTGAAGCGGACGAAGGTCCCCCACGCGATGAGCAGCACGGAGGTCGAGAAGCAGGTCCGCGCGTGGCAGGAGGGTGGGTACGACGTCTCCTCCGTCGAGGCGAACCTCGAATCGGACCCGGCGGTCCTCACGGCGTCCGTCATCGCGATGCGCGAGGCGGTCAAGAAGTCCGAAGCGGTGTCAGAGATCCTGGACCGGATCGACGTCACCGGTTTCGAGTCCCGCGCCGCGTTGCTCCGAGACAAGCTCCGGAGTCCGATCCGGTATCCAGACGTCGATGCGGAAGTCGAGGGCCTTCGGGATGCGATCGATGGTATGCGCCGGATCGAGGCTCGCCGCGAGCTCGAACTCCTCCGGGAGCGGGAATCGGCGGAACGGACGAAGAAAGTGCTCGAGTTCGTGATGCGTCAAGCCGAGGCCCTGCCTCCGGAGTCCAAGCCAAGGTCCGAGGATATCGTCCGCGTTCTCGAGGAGCCGACGCCCGTCCGGGAAGAGGGCACGAACCTCGTGCCCGCGTCGACGTTCGAGTCCTTCGTGGAAGGGGAGAGCAACCGCTTCGCACACGGGGCCGCTGTCGCGGTCGCGAAGAACCCCGCGAAGGCGTACAACCCGCTCCTCATCACGTCGGGCCCCGGGCTCGGCAAGACCCATCTCCTGCATGCGATCGGAAACTACATCGCCTCCCATTCCGAGAATTCGAAAGTCCTCTACCTGACGTGCGAGGCGTTCGCGACGAGCCTCGAAGAGGCCCGCGTGCAGGGCGACCTAGGCGCGTTTCGGGAGCGCGTGCGGGGCCTCGACTGCCTCATGATCGACGACATCCAGTTCCTCAGCGGCATGCCGGAAATCCACGAGGAGATTTTCCACACGTTCAACGACCTCCACGAGCGGGAGAAACAGATCGTCCTGGCGAGCGACCGCCCTCCGAAGGCGATCTCGAATCTCGACGAGAGGCTCGTGTCGCGGTTCGAGTCGGGCCTCGTCGCGGGCATCGAGCCGCCGGAGCTCGCCACACGGATCGAGATCCTCGAGCGTCGGGCGCGCGATGCAAAGGTCTCGATCGATTCGGACATCCTCGGCTTCATCGCGAGCGTGGTGGAGAACAACGTCCGGGAACTCGGCGGTGCGTTCAACCGGGTCGTCGCGTTTTCATCCGTGATGGAACGGCCGATCACGCAGGACCTCGCACGCGAGGTCCTCTCCGGGGCCGCGCCGGAGCTCCCCGCGGTCGAACCGAAGGCGCCGGCCAAGGCGCGTGCCGATGCCGATCGCGATTTCCAACCAGGCCGCAGCTACCTGATAAAGGAGGACCGACCCGCGGTGGCCTTTCGCCTCTTCGCTCGGTTCCTCGGTGGCGGGAGCCGCGGCCTGGTCATTACCCGGACGAACCCGAAGCGGCTGCGGGAGAACTTCGATCTGCCGGCAGGACGGGTCCTCTGGCTCACGGACCGGGAAGGGTCTGCGGAGGAGACGATCGCGCCCGCGCTGGAGCGAATCGTCTACGAGATCGAAGATTTCATGTCGAAGAACCCCCGCGGTGCCGTCCTGCTGGATGGGATCGAGTATCTCGTCTCAAACAATTCGTTCGACGCCGTCTTGAAGTTCATCCGAAGGCTCCTGGACAATGTTTCCGAGAGCCACTACGCCTTCGTGATTTCCCTCGGGCCCGCGACGCTGAGAGATCAGGAGCTGAAGACACTCGAGCGGGAAATGGAAGTCATCGAGGCGGCGTGACGAGCCCTGACTTTCCGCGGCGCTCGATCTCCTTGTAGAAGTCCCGGATGTACCCGAGGGCCTCGCCCCACGACTCCTGCTTGACGAGGGCGCTCGCCTCCTTCAGGATGCTGATCGGACTGCCGAGATCGTCGCCTCTCATCTTCAGGTCCAGAAGCGCGTTCCGGGCCTTCCGCATCTCCTCCTGCACGAACGCAGGCACATCCCGTTGGAGCCGTTCGCGGGCCGCCCTCCCGAGGCGCGATGCGCCGGCGACGTCACGCCGGTCCATCGCCTCCCGTCCTTGGCGGAGCAACCGTTCGGCTTCGCGGACCTCGATGCCCATCGTGCGCGCATCGCGCGCGAGCCGGTCGCCTTCCTCGATGATCGTGCGGGCGTCTGTATAGTCCTTCGCATCCGTCCGGAACGTCCCGCGCGAGCCTTCGTATTGGTCCCAGGCACCGTCGTAGTCGCCCGCTTCGAGTCGCCCGACGGCCGCCTGAAGCTTCGGCATCGCAAGCTGCATCCCGGCGTCCCCTTTCGCCACCTGGATTTCCTGCACGAACGAATCGATCCGGCCGCCGATGAATTCGACGAAGGCGAGATCCAACGCCATTCGGGCTTCCGAGATCAGGGTGACCGCGCGCTCGATGTCGCGGCCCTTCCCGGCCTGGATCGCCTCGTTGATGATCCGCTTGCCGTCGTCGATTTCGAGCCCGATCCGCTTGGCGGAAACGAGGAGGGGCTTCACCTCGTTCACGAGCTTCGGAAGTTCCCGGTACAGGAGTTTGCGATCGCCGGACGGGATCTTCCGATCCGTCTCCCGCTGCGCCTGCCGCAGTTTGTCGAGACGATTCTGCAGGGGGATGCGGGCCGGGCGGGCCGGGGCTCGACCGGCTGCCGCCACCGGAGCCGCGGGCGGGGGCCGAGCCGGCTCGACGGGCAAGGGCGGAGGTCGGGCGACCTCCACCTGCGGCTGCGGTTGTTCCGCCTCCGCCTCGGTTTCCGCGAAACGCACCCCGCAGCTCGGGCAGCGATCCGCGTCGGAGGGCACGCTGGCCCTGCACACAGGGCATTCGTATTCCGTCGCTTCCCCTTCGGTGAATTCCGCACCGCATCCGGGGCACGCGGTCGCATCTGCGGCGACGAGCGTCTCGCACACGGGGCACAGGAATTGCTCGCCGAGGTCCTTCCCCGCCTCCGACCCCGGGACGGCCTTCGTCTCCGTGACGACCTCGCCCGACTCGGGGCTCTCCCGGGCGACGTTCTTCAGCGTCTCGAAGATCTCCCGGTGATCCTCCTTGCCCTCCATGATCGAGGCCAGAATCTCGTCGATGCTCCGGCCGTCCTTCTCCGCCACGTTGACGGTCTCGTGGGACGTCTGGCCGCCGAGGTCGAACAGCGTGAGGTCGGTCTGGCACGAAGGACACACGCGCGCGTCCGCGTCGATGGGAGAGTCACAGACGGGACAGACTTTCGTTTCCTTGCGTGGCGTAAGCCGACACCTCGAATCGTCGACGCGTTTCCATCCTTGAGCGTCGTACTAAGACTTTCCGGACTCAGTTTAGAGAATGATAAGTGCTCAAGGTGGATAATCAGCGCAAAACGATTAAGTGAGCCCTCTCCCCGTGCGATGGAATATCGACGGCGGGCTCATGGGGTTTCGCAATTCAATCGATGGCCTGGACAAGGTGATCCGGTCCGAGATCACGCCACCGAAGGTCATTCTCGTCACCGGACCGCCGGGGTCGATGAAGACATCGTTCTGCTACACCCTCATGTCGCGGTACCTCAAGGACACCGGCGAGTTCGGGCTGTACACGACGCTCGAGGAGACCGTCCAGTCGCATCTCCGCAACATGGAATCGCTCGGCGTTGAGCTATCGATGAACATGCAGATCAGCGACTTCACGGATCTTCGGGAGATCGATGCGGTCGTCGGCCCGGAGGACCAGACGGACTACCTCGCGTTCATCGAGCGGATGATCGGACACTACCGCAAGGTCCATGGTCACAAGTTCAAGCTCTTCTCGCTCGATTCCCTGGGAGCGCTGTACTCGCTCATGGAGAACACGACGAACATGCGGAGACGGATGTTCTACTTCTTCAAGATGCTGCGCGACGCCGATCTGACGTCGCTCGTCGTGATGGAGCGGAGCGCGAACGGCGAGAGCCAGCTGCTCGGGAACGAGGGGTTCCTCGTCGATGGCATCGTGTTGCTCGGGCTCGACCGCTCGCGCGGGAAGCTCGTGCGGTACTTGCAAGTCGAGAAAATGCGATCCGCGGACCACTCCATGGAAAAGCACGCAATCGAAGTCCGCAAGGGCGGCCTGACCGTCCTCGGTCCGATTTTCGAGATAGGAGCATCCTGATGACTTCCATTCACCCGCCGATGCCTGGGAGGCTCGGCGCAACGAACCAACCTCTCCGGAGGGTGCCGTAGATGGCCGAGAATTCAATCCGAGACGCGCTGGACGCACTGCAAAAACTGGACGAGAGCCTGAAGTCCCGAGACACGGAGTTCAAGGAGCGCGAAGCCGCCCTCCAGGAACAGTCCGCGAAGCTCGAGGAGGATCGCCGTTCCCTCGAACAGGAGCGCTCGGCCCTCGCGGAGGAACGGGACGCAATCGTCGGACGGGAAAAAGGCCTCCGCGCGCGGGAGAAGGAGGTCGAACAGAAGGAGCGGACGATCGACCAGCGCGATCAGGAGTTCGAGGCGATGCGGCAGAACGTCCTCGCGAAGGAAAACCAGATTGTCTCGCGCGAGCAAGAGCTCGCGAAACGCCTGGAGTCGCACCTGAAGCGCGAGGAAGAGATCGCCCGGCGCGACGCGGACGCAACCGCCCAGGCTCGGGATGTCGCGGCCCGAAAGGCCGAGATCCTCTCGCGGCAGGAGCAGATTCTGAAACTCCTCGAAGAGCAGAAGGCGACCCTCGAGGCACAAATCGCCCGGAACCGGGAACTCATGGACCGGGAGAAGCGACTCGCGGCGGAAGAGGACAACATCGCATCCGCCCGGGGGAAGGTCGCGGAGGAAGCGAAGCGCCTCATCGAGAAAGAGAAGCAGCTGTTGGCGCACGAACAAGCGGTTGCCCGTGCCCCCGTGGCTGGACCGGCGGCCGTCGCGCCCAGTGCCGCTCCGAGGCCCCTCGCTGCGCAGCCCGCACCCGCCCCAGGGTTCCGGCCGCAACCCGTCGCGCAGACGCCTTCGGCGCCACCCGCCGCGAGGCCCGCGACACCCGTTGCCGCCGCGCCCGCCGCCAAGCCGGTCGCGAAGCCCGCGGTCGCCGTCGAGCCCGAGGGCGAGTCGGAACTCCCGTGTCCCGCATGCGGCACGATGATCTCGTCCGACGCCATCATGTGCTACGCGTGCGGCCACCGAATCGCATCGGACGACGACCGGGGCGCGAAGAAGACGGCGGTCAGCGTGAAGAAGGTCCTGAAGAAGAAGGTCATCTGACCTCGACCCGAGCCGGTCGCGGAGTCCATCCGCGGCCGGCGAACCCTCCTTTTTCCACGCGATTTTCGATCGTTTCGCGCGTTCTCAGGCTATTTCCATACTCACAATCGGATAATAGTAATCTCTCCATAGAAACCGCCTGTTCTCCGGCGTGAGAACAGTTGCGTATCGGGATAGATAATCGCGCGGTAACCTATTTATAAAGCGGCCCAGGATGGCCCGGACATCATGCCCACTGGTCGTAGCCTTCCGGGTATCGGAGCGCGCGATCCTCGGAGGTATTCCTATGTCTGACGAAGCCGGACGCGGTCGAATTTGTTTGAGCGTTTTGATCGTTTTCTCGCTCGCGCTCGGCGGGTTGCTCGCATCGGTGATCGTGCTGAGCCCCACTGCGCGCGCGGCGGCCTGCGACCAGGTCGCGGGCGTACCTACGGGGGACTGGGTTGTCTCCACGGTCCAGGTTTGCAGTGGTTTCTTCACCGTTGATGGGACGATCAACATTAATTCCGGTGGGAGCCTCACGGTTCGCGACGGCGGCCTGAACTTTTCGAAGGACGCGACCCCGCCCCACGCGAGCTACGCGCTCAATGTGAACGCGGGCGGCGAGCTCATCCTTGACCACTCGACCCTCACGACCGTGACGAAAGCAATCAATCCGTATCTGAAGCTCGCGGTCACCGTATCCGGCGCCGGCAGCCGTTTCGCGATGGAGGACGGGTCGATGATAAAGTTCCCCGGCTGGTTCAATGCGACCGCCGGCGCGACACTCAACATCTCCAAGTCGACGGTCACCGGCTTCGTGGACTCCGATCTCTCGGGGCTCGGGGTCGACACGGATGACAACAACGACGCGCCCTCGATTTCGTGGGCGTCCACGTCGGCGAGCGTCTTCGCCTCCCGGTTCGAGCGGCTGTACGAGTACACGAGCGGCCCGAACGGCACGGGCAGCATGGACTTCAGCCTGACGGCATCGACGAGTCTCTACGCGTACGACACGTACCTGGGTGTGGACTTCAAGAACGTCGCGGGCTGGCACAACACGCTGAGCGTCGACGGAACGTCGAACGCATACCTGTACAACGTCACGGTTGACCGGAGCCAGGATCCACCCTTGCTGTCGGACTTCCAGCCGGCATATGTCCCGACGGCCGCCGGCGGCAGCGTCTACCTGCTGCGGTGGGCACATGTCGTCGCACGCGACTCGACGAATTTCCCCATGAGCGGGACGACGATCGCATCGACCCTGAGTCCGAGCTCGGCTGCGGCCCAGTATCCGGACAACGGCGCCGGGGCGACGACGCCCACGACGCGTACGATCTGGTACCTCGGCCGAACGTCGAGCGGCACCAACGCGTGGGACCGGACGGATTCGAGCGGCACGGCTGCGATTCCGCTATTCACGGATCAGATCACGACGGCCAGCCTGCCGAACGCGGAGTCGTTCGGGAACTACGAGGAACTCGCGACGTACTCGGCATCGACGCAGACCGGCAGCGTATCCTTCCCGCCGTACCCGGCGATTGACGCTGCGGACAACAACGTGTGGCTCACGCTGTCCTTCAGCGGCGTCTCCGTGCGGACGGGTCCCGATCTCGTGCTCCAGGCTACCCCCAGCACGATGACCGTCATTCAGAACCAGCCCTTCACGGTTTACGCCTTGATCAGCAACAGCGGGCAAACGGACGCCACGAACGCTGCGGTCGCCGCCTACGCGAACGGAAACCCCGCCAACGAGGTGGCACGGGCTACCGGCGTCAATGTGGCGGCGGGAGCCGTAGTGAACCGGTCCTTGACGGTCGTCGCGGGCATGCCCATCGCGGGTCCTGCGACCCTGGAGCTCATCGTCGATCCCAACAACCTGATCAACGAAGGCGGCGCCGCGCAGGAGAGCAACAACTTCGCGAACATCACCCTGAACGTCGTGCTGCCGCCCTCGGGATCCGCCTCGATCCTGTCGCCGTCGAGCGGGCAGTCGTTCGAGCCGGGGAAACCCTTGGCCGTGACGGGATACCTGCGGGATACAAACTCGAACGGCATCGAGGGGGTGCCGGTCATCATCGAACTGCGCTCCGGAACCACGGTCCTCTCCACGAACACGACGACATCGGGAGGCCAAGGCTTCTTCATCGGGACGATCACCGTGCCGAGCGGCACGCAGGACGGATCCTACTCGATCGTCGCGACGCCCTCCGCGAGTTCGATTTCGTCGGGCAGCGTCACCATTGCCGTGAAGACGCCCGGATCAATCCTGAACCAGATCGTGCCGATCATCGGCATTCCCTTCTGGCTGCTGTTCATCATGATCGCGGCCGTGGTCGCGGTCGCGATCGGCGTGACCATGTACTGGAAGGTCTACGGCCTCGGCAAGATGGTCGAGTGCGGCGAGTGCGGCGCCTTCATCGCCGAGGACGCGACGACGTGCCCGAAGTGCGGCGTCGAGTTCGAGAAGGACATGGCGAAGTGCTCGAACTGCCAGGCGGGGCCGCAGCCTCTCGGAGAGCGAGTTCCAGGAGTGGTGGCGCAAGCAGCCGACCTTCCTGACGTACGAGGACTGGCTCCGGGAGGAAGAGGAGATGCGCAAGATGGGCTCGCGGCCGTGCCCCACCTGCGGCACGCTCAACTCCGTCACGGCACGGGTGTGCCACAAGTGCGGCTCGCTCATGCGGGACCAGCGCCCGCCCAGCGGTGGCGGCGGGGCCGTCGTCGCGGCCGCGCCCCGGAGGCCCTCGGCTCCCGGACCCGGCACCTCGGAAGGGCAGGGACCGCAGGCCGCGCCCTACGGCGCCCCTCCCGGGACCCCGCCGGCCACAACCGGGCGGCGGTTGTTCCAGAAGTCCGCTGGGGCTCCGCCCGTCGTCCAGAAGCGTGTCGTCAAGAAGCCGCTGGGCGAAGGCCAAGAAGGCACCGAGGGCGCGGAAAGCCAATCGGGCAGCGAGAAATCGGAAGAGGATCTGTGAGATCCCCTTCCCCATTTTCTCGCCGCAACTTCCCGGGGATCGACACTCGACGGAGTTGCCGCGGAGCTTTGAGGCGCCAAGGCACGTAACCGCGCAGAGCGGTTCCCGATCCCGCGGGATCTCTGCCGGTCGATCCTGATGCCGTGACGCGCCGCATTTCTCCGGGCATGGGGTCGGACCGTGCCACCGGATGTCCAATCGTCCCGCTGGCGCGAATCCGAGTACCTCGCTAGCGGCGACGCTGGCTCCGGCTACGTCCGGGGAAACCGCGGACGCGAGCCGTCCTAGGACCGACCTCCCAGAGCATGCGGAAGGTGTGCACGGCGAGCCGAGAGCACCGCCAACCCGAGTCGCTGGCCGGACGCGTGGTGTGAGCCACGCAGGAGCGTCCTGGGGAGCCGTCGGCGGAAGGGGGCTGGGAAGCGCTTCGAGGACACATCATGCATTCTTTGCTGGCACAAGGCCCGACATTCCGGAGTCCGGGCTCGGCCGTGGAAGGCCGCGGGCACATCCCAAACGGCCCAGCCCGAGGCCCGTCTAGACCTGAGGACCCGGCCGAGCGATTGCGGCACTCGATGATAGCTCGTCTTGGGCCAGGGTCGGTGGCGCGTGAGTCCTCCCGAAGGTGCCAACCGTTCGACACGGGACGCCGAGCTGTTCGCCGGTCCCCGGTCGGATGGCGGGCCTTGGTTCGGCACACCTAGAGATGTCGAGACGCCCGAAGGCGCAGGGTGGCGCGGAGCCGTTCAACATGAAACCGATTCCGAACTCCCTCGGACATGCTTCCAAGGATCGGCTCCGACCCCGAGGAGGGCCTTCATGCCGAGGGGAACTGGAGGCGAGAAAGGGGCCACACGTGGCGCTGCGCGGCGGGGCAGAGCTCCACCTCCGATGGTGGACCGATTGCGGCCGAGCCCCCCCGCTTTCTATGTCGGCCCGAAGGCGAGGAACCGCTGCGCATGGCCGTTGAGCGCCTGCCCGCAGCCCGCCCGGATCGAGCATGCCCCTGGGGCCGCCTGCCAGGCTCTACGGGAACGATCGCCTAGATGACGGTCATCGCGATGAACGGGATGACCTGCGCGTACCACTGGGTCTTCATGGACAAGTCCACGTCGTTGAGGTGGTCGAAGGGATTGTAGTTGGCCCCCCACCGGCTGATGATCTGCTGGTACGTCATGTTCAGCGGCCCGGAGATCCCCGAGACGAGGATGCTCGGGAAGAAGGAATCGGACCCCCACGTGGTCGTCGTGCAGCAGGTGAACGCGGTCCTGGTGACTGCCAAGATTGCTACGGGGGTGCCCCCGGTTTCCTGGTTCAGGGGGTTGATGTCGAACACCTGCGCGTACTCGAAGTTGTTATAAACCCCCGTGCCCGGATACTTCGCGAGGCCGCCGGCGTTGGCTGGTTTGGTCGGGTCGACCGCGCATTTCGAGTTGCCGGCCGGGTCCTTCGCGACGCCGCAGACGACGTAAATCGTCTGCACGCTCGAGGCGCTTGCACTGCGGAAGGCAAGCGAGGTGAAGCCGTCGACGAAGATCGTGCGATTCCCGTGATTCGCCATCAGGAGGTGGAAGAGCGCGCCGCCGCCGGTGTTGAGGTCATTCCTCTGAACTCGGCCCAGCGAGAAGTGATTGCTCGTCCCAACGATCTCCCCCATATGCGAGAACCAAACCTCTTCGGCGCGGACCTGGATGAAGCCGATGTACTGCCACAGCTGGCTCGGGATCGAGCCGCCTCCGCCTCCTCCGCCGAAGGTCTGCGGGACCACGTGCAGTACGAAGCGGGTCGTCGTCTGATGGCCCTTCAGGTCGGTCGCGTTCAACAGGATAATCGATCCGTCCCACTCGAGGGGCGGCAGGGGGGAGCTCATGCACGAGGAGCCGAGGGTGAAGACGTGGTCCCCCGCGGCCCGGTCCGGTGCGACGCCGTCATCTTTCATCGGGAGGGGCACCGAACACGTGGGGTTGACTCCGTACCACATCGTGAGGGTTGCGTACACGGAATTCACGTTCAGGTCGTTGTCCGGGTCCGTGACCTTGACATACAGATTGAAGCCCAAGGTCGCCTGGACAGGGTCGACGATCTCGGTGGACGGGAAGCCGTCGGTCCACTTGTCGGTGAAGACGGGGGGCCGTGTGCCCGCGGGTGCGGTCACTTGGCTCGTCCAAACGATGAAGCTCTTCTGGATGTCGATGATCGTGACCGAGATTGTGTCGGACGATCGGAGCAGGTAGTTCTTGTACGCCCATCGCTCGCCGATATCCCAGACGCTGTCCTTTCCGTCCATCAGGCCGCTCGGAGTGGCAAGGAGCCCGTTGTAGAGATGGAGGATGACGACGTCCGTCTGCGGGGCGGCCGAGCCTCGCTGCGACACGACGTAGATGATCGTGGGCACCGGCAGAAGCGCCTCGCCGCCCTGATGGAACAGGGTGATGTTCACTCCGATTTCAACCCCGAGTCCGCTGTAGATCGGCTGCATCTCCGGGCGGATGTCCAGCCGAGTCTGTGCGGTGGGCGTTGGGATGTTCGAGACCCAGATGATGATCACGGAAAACAGGACGACCGTCATCGCGAGAATCAGGATCGTGCCGATGACTTCCGACACACCCGACTCGTCTTCGCGCAAGATGGTTTTCATGAATGTGGCCTCCCGGTGTGGCTGGGAAGATGAACTCACACCCGAGCCGACGATATATAAACTGTTCGTGGTAGTTACCATTCGCTGAAAGCGTGAGAATCAAAACCGGAGGCGCGCGGCCCCCGATTTGGCTCGCGGGAATCGGATCTCGAGCCCGCAATTGAATCGCTTCGAGGCTCGGCAGGGGGCCGCCAGGGTTGGTTCGGGCCGTTTCGTCCGAGGGTTTCAACATTTCTATCTGCCAAATTGAATGGAAGCCATCACTCCCGATAAGCCGATGTTCTGCCGCGTGAGAACACGTCCGTATCGGTGGGGATAATCGGCCGGTAAGATTCTTATGGAGCGGCCCGGGATGCGACCGCAACAATCCCATCGGTCCCGCCCTCCGGATGTGCCCGAAGGACTCGACCAGGGAGGTCATCGGGGATGCAGAATCGAGCAGGCCGGGACGCGAGGGCGTTCAGCCTCTGGATTGTCTGGACCCTCGCGTTGGGCGGATTCTTGGCCGTCCTCGCGGTCAGCCCGGCGTCCCAGGCCGGCACATGCGACCAAGCCGGCGGCGTCATCACGGGCGATTGGACAATCACGACGGTCCAAGTGTGCAGCGGGATCCTGTACACAGTCGACGGGACGATCAACATCAACTCGGGCGGGAGCCTGACCCTCATCGACGGCGGCCTGAGCTTCGCGAAGGACGAGTCCCACACCGGCTACTCGCTCAACGTGAACGCGGGCGGCGAGCTCGTGCTCGACAACTCGACCGTGACGACGCAGACGGACGCGATCTCACCCTATCTGAAACTCGCGTTCACGGTCTCCGGCGCCAACAGCCGGTTCACGATGAGGGACGGGGCGAGCCTCAAGTTCCCCGGTTGGTTCAACACGACGGGCGCCACGCTCAACATCACCGACTCGAAGGTCACGGGCTTCACGGACTCGGAGATTTCGGATCTCGGCCTCGATACGGACGACAACAACGACGCCCCGACGATGTCTTGGGCCTCGACGTCGACGAGCGCGTTCGCATCGCGGATCGAACGGGTGTACGAGTACACGAGCGGCGCGAATGCAACCGGCAACCCGGCCATCACCCTCACCGCAACGAGCAACGTCTACGCGTACGACACATACATTGGGGTGGACTTCTCGGACGTCGCCGGGCTGCACAACGAGCTGCGCGTCGACGGCAGCTCGAACGCATATCTGTACAATGTGACGATCGATCGCAGCCAAGATCCGCCTTCCAAGGCGGATTGGCAACCGGCCTTCCGGCCGACGGCCGCCGGCGGCACGGTGAACTTCCTGCGGTGGGCGCACGATACGGTCGTGGATTCGAGCGGCATCCCGATCGCCGGCGCGACGATCTGGTCGACCCTGAGCCCGAGCAGCACGACGGCCCAATACCCGGACAACGCCCTCACGACGACGCCATCATCTCGGACGCTCTGGTACCTCGGCCGCCAGGCGAGCGGCGCGAACGCGTGGAACCGCACGAACGCCGACGGGATCGCGACGATCCCGCTCTACACGGATCAGATCACGACCGCGACCCTGCCGAACGCGGAGTCGTTCGGGAACTACCATCAGGTGGCGGCGTATTCCGGCTCGACGAGCGCGGGCGACGTCTTCTTCAATCCCTATCCGGCCGTGAGCGACGCGGACAACAACCAAGCGCTCACGATCTCCTTCGCCAACCTCCAAGTGTGCCCGACCGGGGTGACGACGTGGTCGTTCGACCGACAGATCGTCGGCGATGTCTCCGTGGCGACGTGCCTCGAAGTCTCCGGCCATGTGACGATCTCGGCCGGTGGATTGTACGTCGACCAGGGGTCCGATGGGAAGGGCCGCGCGTACGTCAAGATCCTCTCCGGCGGCTCCCTGACCTTCGTCGACTCGACCGTCTGGAGCAACTTCCCGCTCCCGTTCTACGTCGCGAACGGCGGCTCGCTCGTGACAAGTGCGGGGAGCGCCCTCAACCTCTCCGCGCGCGACACGCCCGGCCTCCTTCGGGAGGACGGCACGACGTCGAGCGTCTCGATGACGGACACGTCGGTCGACGGCAACGTCACCCTGTTCGGCGGCAGCGCGACCTTGAACCGGGTGTCGCTCACGGGGCCCGGCCTGTGGATCGACACGGTCCAGCGGACGAACCTCTGGGATGCCACCTTGACCGGGGTCGCGAGCCTCGCGATCTCCACGGACGACGGCAATGTGAACACGGTCGACGTGGACATCCGGAACACGACCTTCGATTCGCTTCAGACGTCCCAGATGGTCTTCGGCGGCTCGCAGAACGTGCAGCTGACGTCCGTCGAGACGTACGATCCGAACGGCACCTGGTGGGAGACGATGATCACGGGCGGATCGCGCGTGGCCCGCTACTGGTGGCTCACCGTGGCCGCGGTCGACGGCACCGGCACCCTGCTCGCGGACGCGAATGTCGGCATCACGGTGCAGCGCATGGACCCGAACACCCTCACGAACATCACGGTCCCGAACCCGTCCCCGGGGGACATCTACTACACCTCCTCGACGACGTGGCCCGTGAGCGCGCCGCTCGGGTTCGTCGTCTACCGGGCGTTCTCGGAGATGCGTACCGTCTCGACGCGGACCGTGAACAACTCATATCTGGCGCAAGGCTCCGCGGTCATCGAGGGGACGACGTACACGCCGGATTCCCCGGGATCGTCGCTCGTCATGGAGGACACGGTCCTGAGCCTCACGTTCTCGAGCCTCACCCCGGACCTCAGCGTCGCGTCGATGAGCGTCTCGGGCGGCAACGGCGCGTCCCTGCTACAGCCGATCAACACGGACATCACCGTCACGGTGACGGTCCGGAACGTCGGGCAAATCAACGTGCGGAATGTCACGGTCAGCTTCTTCGAGGACAACGTGGACCGGAATCTTGACGGGATCATGGACTTCGCACCGCTCGACTATCGGGCGACGGGGCTCTGGATCGCCGACCTCGTGATCCCGCTCGTCCCGAAGAACGGGACCGCGACCGCCTCGATTGTCTGGCGCCCCCTCGGTGCGCTCGAATCGAGCCGCGCGATCTCCGCCGTGGTCGATCCGCCGGTCTTCGCCGTCACGGACGGCGGCCTCGTCCGCGAGACGGACGAGACGAACAACATCTTGCCGCGGACCTTCACCCTGTTCACCTGGCCCGACCTCGCGATCTCGTCCGCGGATGTGCAGTTCACCACGGACCCGGTCGTGAACAACGACGTCGCCGTGCGCGTGACGGTCCACAACCTCGGGACGAACCGCGCCACGGGAGCCACGCTCGAGATCTGGGATGCCGCGATCCGGGTCGGCGGTCCGGTGACGTTCGACATCACGCCGGGCGTGGACTCCGTGATCACGGTCACGTGGCGCCCGGCATCCGTCGGCGCACACCTCCTGACGTTCGCGACGAAACTCCCCAGCGGCCCCGACATCCGGAACAAGGACTACATCCCCGGCAACAACAACGCGACCTTGTCGGTCGGCGTGCTCACGCCCCCGGATCTCGTGCTGCGGCAGTCGGACTACGGGACCATTCAGAACGTGACGCAGAACCTAGGATTCACGATCACGGTCATCGTGTACAACGTCGGTCAGACGACGGCAGTGAACGTCTCCGTCGCGGCGTTCTTGGCCAACGTCGAGGTCGGCCGGGTGAGAGGGCTGACGATCGGCGCCTCGCTCACGACGCCGCTGAACGTCAGCGGCGTGTCTGCGACCGGCCAGCAGACGATCCAGCTCCGCGTCGACCCGGACAACCGCATCAATGAGGGCGGCGTCGCCAACGAGTCGAACAACGTGGCGATTGTGACCGTGAACGTGCAGCCGCCGCTGGGGGACGTCATCCTCGTCTCGCCGGCCCTCGGCCAGACGCTCGAGCCGGGGACGGACTTCGCCATAACGGGCTACGTGCGGGATCAGAACGGAAACGGGATCTCGGGCGTCGCCCTGACGATCACGCTGCGGTCCGGTGCGGGGACGATCGCCTCGAACACGACGACCTCCCAAGCGGACGGCTTCTTCATCGGTAGGCTGAGATTGCCGGCCGGCCAGGCGGACGGTTCGTACGATCTCGTCATCACGCCGTCATCCGGCCTGATCCAGCCGTATATACAGGCGGTGACGGTCAAGACGACCCTTCCATTCCTGAATCAGCCCGTCCCGATTCTCGGCATCCCGTACTGGCTGCTCTTCATCATCCTCGCCGGGGCGGCGGCCGTCGCGGGTGGCGTCACGGCGTACTGGAAGGTCTACGGCCTCGGCAAGATGGTCGAGTGCGGCGAGTGCGGCGCCTTCATCGCCGAGGACGCGACGACGTGCCCGAAGTGCGGCGTCGAGTTCGAGAAGGACATGGCGAAGTGCTCGAACTGCCAGGCG
>WNFX01000152.1_pt1 | contig 56995 bp, 55 predicted proteins | sample 5400111 | NCBI WGS metagenome assembly WNFX01 (sample SAMN13153363, study PRJNA577476) | soil metagenome | isolation source: 40 cm soil or saprolite under grassland replicate 1 | place: USA:California | collected 2016-06-15
CATATTGCTTCCCATAATCAAAATCGCATCGCTATTGACCAGGTCTTGTGGAAATGAGGTGGCACCGCCACGCCCTAGTGATGTACCCAGACCGGGTACGGTAGAGCTGTGTCATATACGGGCCTGATTCTCAATCGAGGCAATGCCTAAGCCGCCGCTGAAGAGCTTCTTGATCAGATAATTCTCTTCATTATCCAGCGTTGCACCACCCAGCGAAGCGATACCCAGCGTATGATTGACCTCGCGCCCATCATCTAAACGCTCTACAAACGTTTCATCGCGTGTCTTTTTGATACGCTGCGCAATCTGCTCCATCGCCCAATCCAGGGATTTGACTTCCCAGTGATCGCTATAGGGAGCGCGATAGAGTACCTGCGTCAAGCGACTGGAGTTGACCGTGTACTGGAACGTGGCCGAGCCTTTAGGGCAGAGCTTGCCATGATTGATCGGGCTATCGGGATTGCCTTCGATATCAATGACCTTCCCGTCCTTAACATAGACATTCAGGCTACAGCCGACAGCGCAATAAGGGCAGACGCTCTTAAATACCTTGGCATCGCGAATGCGTGGAGCTTTCTCTACGCTCTCGATGCTAAAGGGCTGCGTTTTGATACCAACCTCCAGGGCCTGTGAGATGATCGCCTGCACAGTCTCCGGTAACAAGCTACGCTCTTGCATAACAGTATCCTCAAATCTAGTGAATTGGGCGAAATTCAGGTCTATTTTCCGGCTCCTACTGTCACCTCAACTACGTCACCACGACGATGTGCCAGCGCACGCACAATCAATGGTATGGCGCAACTGATGAGCATGATCACGGCGATGATGTACAATGCGGTTGTATATGGAAGGCCAGCTATCAGTAACGGTCCTACAATACCTCCTGCACTCCATGCCGTCAGCATCGCACCGTAAATGGTGCCTGCATTCTTGGGACCGAAGAAGTCGGCAGCGAAAGCTGGCATCGTGCCAAAGCCACCTCCATAACATAGTCCAACAATGGCGGCGGGGATGATTAGTAGTGCAAAGCTTGTGATCGAGGGCATGAGCGCGAAGACGATCACCTGAATGACAAATATGCTCAGGAAGGCAAAGGGGCGACCGATGAAGTCTGATATCCAGCCCCAGAAGAGGCGTCCCGCACCATTGAAGATCGAGATCGTAATCACCAAGATGGAAGCTACCCCTGCGGTTACACCGGTAAATGCTTGTGCCAATGGTGATGCCACAGAAATCAATGCAGCTCCAGCCGTGACGTTCAAGGCTAGGATGAGCCACAACAGATACCATCTCGGTATACGGAGTGCCTCACCAAGTGTGTAATCATGCGTCACACGGGTTGTTTGTTGTTGCACCGAAGGTGTCCAACCGGGAGGTGCATATCCTTCTGGCGCGGTACGGTAAAACTGCGCCGTTATCACAACCACCACGAAGAAGATGATGCCTAAGTAGATGAAAGTCTGCTGTACTCCAAGGGATGGAATCAATAAGTTGGCAGCCAGTGGTGAGGTCACAGCCGCTCCCGCACCAAAGCCTGCAACCGCCAGCCCCGTAATAAAACCACGCCGATCAGGGAACCACTTGATCAGCATTGCAAGTGGCACAATATAGGCCAGACCGAGGCCAATACCGCCGAGAATGCCATACGTCAAATACAGGATAAACAGATTAGGTGCGAGTCCTGCTAGGACGAGACCTAATCCATAACAAACACCGCCCACAGTAGCAACCACTCGCGGCCCAAAACGATTGTTGAAGTAGCCGCCGAAACCTGCTGTAATACCTAGTCCCAGCAGTGCAATGCTAAAAGTAAGGTTAGCAGGCTGTAACTGGGCTGAGGTAAGCTGTTTTGCTGGGATATGATAATACAACGAAGCCACTGGTTTGAGAAACACGCTCCATGCATAAACGGCACCTAAGACCAGCTGCATACAGAAGGCCGCAATAGCAATGATCCAACGGTTGACGGAGGTAGAACTGCTTGCACGGACGCTGCTCATCTTGAGAAACTCCTCTCTGCATAATGTTCAGATGTGAAACAGAACAATACTCAAGGATGCCTACAACGAGGAAACCCTCTTATGAAGGACTACGCCTTAGCGTTACTAATAGTATACAGAAAAGCCCCCACCCAAAGCAAAAATCTATGGTGTAATTGTGCGATATGACCTTCGTACTAATTCAAGAATTTCCATCCCTCAATCCCTTGATTATCTCATATCCTATGCGTTATACTAGTTTCGTATTGTTTAGTTGTTAACTTGCGCCACAAAGACGTGCCAGGATACGCAAAGACACACCTATCCAGAACTGTAAGGGGAAGTTTGTAGATTTATGTCCGTCATGCAAGAAGGGTGTAATTAGGAACGCATGAAAATACCGCAACAGAATGACCATGACCCAAAAAGCCCACAGAAGGCCACCAGTAAACGCTCTCGTTTCGTACGCTACAGTATTTCAGCTGCCGTAATCTTATTTGGCATGGCTCTCTTGGTACTGGTGATAGTCCGTATCGTCAATATCACCATTGGACACGACAATGTGATTGAGAAGCCGATTAGCGATGTGCTGAATATGGCCGATCAACACAAACTGAAATCAGTATCGCTTAGTGGGAACGAGGTTTTTGCTACAGGCATTTCGGGTCAGAAATATCATGCTTACAAGGAAGATGGACAGCCGGTAACAGATATCCTACGTCACGATAATGTCTCCGTCACTATTGATAGTGGACAGAATATCCAATGGACGCAAGGAGCGGTCGACCTGCTGCTGATCGCTGTTATCGTTGGTAGCGTCTACTTCTTCATCCGCCGTGGAGGCATGAGCGGTCAGGCGGCTCCTTTCTCCCGTTCCAAAGCCAAACGTTTTAACGAATCTCGCCCCTCTATTCTCTTCAAAGATGTCGCCGGCGTTGAAGAGGCCAAGATGGAATTGGAAGAGATTGTGGACTTTCTCAAGTATCCAAGTCGTTTCATCGAGATGGGGGCTCGTATTCCCAAAGGAGTGCTGCTTGTTGGGGCACCTGGGACTGGAAAAACGCTTATCTCGCGTGCCGTGGCAGGTGAGGCTGGAGTTTCGTTCTACAGTGTCAGCGGTTCGGAATTTGTTGAAATGTTCGTTGGCGTGGGGGCGGCACGTGTGCGTGATCTCTTCAAAGAAGCCAAAGAACATTCGCCATGCATTGTATTTATCGACGAGATCGATGCTGTCGGTCGTCAGCGCAATGGTTCTGCTACTGGTGGTAATGATGAGCGCGAACAAACTCTCAACCAGTTGCTCGTGGAGATGGACGGCTTTGACAAGTACTCCAACGTCGTCATCATCGCCGCAACCAACCGTCCCGATGTACTCGACTCGGCCTTGCTCCGTCCCGGTCGCTTTGATCGGCAGGTTATGCTCGATAAACCGGATATTCGTGGCCGTCTCGCTATCCTTGAGGTGCATGCGAAGGGTAAGCCCATCCATAGCGATGTAGCTCTTTCTGAACTGGCACGCCAAACTGCCGGTTTCTCCGGTGCCGATCTGGCCAATCTGTTGAATGAAGCGGCTTTACTGGCTGCCCGGCGCAGCAAAACTACCATTCAACAAGCCGAACTCGAAGAATCCATCCTGCGCGTCATGGCGGGGCCAGAACGCAAGAGTCGCGTGATCACCGAAGCCGAAAAAGCCATTATTGCCTACCATGAAGTGGGGCATGCCATTGTTATGCGTTCCATGCCAGGAGCTGATCCGGTACGCAAAGTGCAGGCCATTGCTCGTGGTATGGCTCTCGGTATCACCGTACAGGCTCCTTCCGAAGATCGCTACCTCATGCGTCGCTCGGAACTACTTGCCAAGATGGCCGGAGCGATGGGGGGGCGTGCCGCCGAAGAGATCATCTTTGGCGATATTACCACCGGTGCCAGCCAGGATATCGAGTATGTGACCGGTCTCGCTCGTCGTATGGTCTGTGAGTTTGGGATGAGTCCCCTCGGCAATCTTGCACTCAAAGCAGACGCCGAAGGCCATCCGACTATTAGTGGGGAGACCGCCGCCAAAATTGACAAAGAGGTCTCGCTGTTGATCGAGCAAGCCTACGCTACAGCTCTCAACATCTTACGTGATCGTAAAGATAGACTCGTTGGTATCTCCGAACACCTGATCCAGGTCGAGACTATTGATGGTTCCGAACTTGATGAGATGTTGTTTGCCGCGTAACGCTCATGACTCGTACCTTCATTGCTCTTGAATTGAATGAGTCACTGCAAAGCCATCTGAACGGAATACTCCGTCAGATGGCTCAGCAATTGCCGCGCCTGCGCTGGGCCGATCCCGCAGGCATTCACCTTACCCTTGCTTTCCTCGGTGAACTGAGCGACGAGCAACTAGTTCAAGCCAGCGAGGCTACGGCCCAGGCGGCCCGTACAGTGTCTCCCTTTACCTATAGTCTCTCTCATCTCGGTACTTTTGGCTCTCCACGCCAGCCGCGTGTCATCTGGGTGGGCATCGATGAGCCAACGGGCACGCTTGTGCGGCTCCAGCGTAACCTCAATAAGGAACTGGTGCAACGTGGTTTCGAGGTTGATGCCCGTCCCTTCTCGCCGCACTTTACCCTCGCCCGCATCAAAGCGGCGCTCAATGCTGACGAATATGCACGCCTGCAACGCCTACTGGCTCAGCCTCACCTTATCCCATCCTCTGTTGCTTACGACGTTCATAGTCTCTGTGTCATGAAAAGTGAGCTTGCTCGTGGGGGGGCGAAATATACCTGTTTGCAGAATTATACATTTGTCCAGGGTAGAGATTAGCATCACTGCCGTCGTCTTTTCGCAAACGTTGCCATCAAAACTGCTATCAACCCTGCTATAAACAAAGGAATCCCCGCCTGTGCGCTACCGGTCATAGCCCACAAACCGACACCCACAATCTCCATTACGATGCCGCTCATAAACAAAAGGGTGATGGCTAACGGGGAACTTTCAAACGAGGTGCGAATATCCTGCCGACCATACACGGGGGCCGGACGAGATGTGTTCTGTGGCTCTTGTTCTGCCTCATCCTCAAACGTTGGCTGGCCGGCTGCTACATATTCTTCAGTCGCTTCTCGCAACGCGGCGAAGAGAGCCTCAATCTGGCGGCGCGGCGCACGAATATAGATCTTACGTTGCCCTGCACTTACCATCAGTTCGCGAAAGACTGGCTCAAATGTTTTCTGGCGTAACGACACAGCAGTAAAGCTCGCCAACTCAATGTCTTCGAGAAAGAGGCGTTTACGTGGCATACTTACAGAATAATAGCCCATTACGCGCTGATTGGTCACGATCACATCACAGGGAACGCTACGTGGCCCCTGTCCACTATCCCAGATGGCAGGTACAGCCAGGAGCGGAACTTCATCCGCCTGCATTTGATTGCGGAGTCCTCTGACACGCCGGAAGATGTTTTCTCTGCTACGTGTATTGCTGGATGTTGGCATTCTGCTGTCGACCTTTCTCTTCTTCGGGAAATTATAGCATATAGCCGTCCGTCTGTAACTAATCGGTTCCTTTTTAACACAGCAGTCGTTGAGCTATCCTCAATGACCGTGTTACAATAAAGAAAGAAGGTCAGATAAAACCTACAATCTTGCTCCGTGCAAGCGACTTTGCGAAAGGCTCTTAGAATATGGCTCAGCAGAAAGAAGAGGCAATTCATTCAACTGACGGCACAACAAGTGGAGCCACTCAGGCTCAGGAGGTACCGCACCGACATTTTCTGGAACCCAGACATTATCTCATTAGCAAAAGAGTCACCGATCACCTAGCTAACGAGCGCACGTTTCTGGCATGGATCCGTACTGGTTTAGCCATCATTGCCTTTGGCTTTGTGGTGGAACGTTTCGGTTTGCTACTGCGTGAACTTGGGTTAAAAGTCAATGAACGTCCCATTGTCACGGGCCACTACTCAACCATCATTGGTATTACGCTCACACTCATGGGTGTTGTCGTTCTGATAGTTGCTCTGTACAACTTCTTACAGGCCCGCCGTAGCATCGACGAGGAACGTTTTCATCCCCACGCTGGTTTTGCCATTTTGTTGACAGTCATTACCTGTCTGATAGGTGTTATACTCGCCGTTTACTTATATTTTACCACCTAGCTCATTGCTGGTAATGTTCCACGATCTCTGGGTCGCGTGGCTGGGCTTCATTTGGATTCATGCCAAATTCACGACGAGCGCGACGTTGGCGTAGGAGATCCCAGCACTGATCCAGCTGCACTTCAAGCTGGTGCATGCGTGCATGTTGCTCCTCGTTCAGCGGCCCATCCTCGGCCTGCTTCATAAGCGTATGTTCCTCATTAACGAGCTTCTCTATGTTTTGTAGCAGTTGGCTATCGTCCATATCTGTTCCCCTTATTTCCTTGAAATAGTGTACAGGCTTTTCCCCAGAATGTCTGACAGAGAAAAGCCTGCTCACCTGGCATTACTTTAAGGGCAACGCCAGAGCCTTTTGAGAAGTTTCGGCGTGCTTCTATGCTCCTATTGTTGCTCAACAATGCTCTCTGGTGGGCGGAAATCACCAGGACGATGTGGATAGCGTGCCATACCGGTAGCCGGTCCCAGTTCCCTCGTTGTTTTAGGAAACTGCATGGCTTTGCGTTCAAGGGTCAGTACAAGGATATCGACGGCACTATCCAGATCAAGTATGGCAGTATTCACCACGATATCATACAGGAGGGCATTTTCTGGATTCACATTGTACTGAGACTGGAGGTAGCGGTGGCGGTCGCGGTCTTTGAGCTGTATGCGAGCTTGAGATGCTGCCCTATCTAGTCCTTCGCGCTGCATCACATAGGCGATACGCGACTCCAACGGGGCGACAATACGCGCATGGAAGACATCACGTCGTTGGGCCAGCAAGACCTGTGCTCCCCGGCCAACAATCACGACGTGCCCAGTAGCAATGGCACCATCAATGACGCGTTGCAGAGCATCTTGATACGCCAGAGGGTCCGTAGCCATTGGTACAGGCGAAACGACTGGTACCAGAGGCTGAATCATTTGTAAGCTTGTGATAATGCGTGAGGCCAGACCCTCGGCTCGTTCATCGTGTACCTCTGCCTCTTCAACGCTCACACCCATGCTCTGGGCTACCTGTACCACCACTTCATGATCAATCAATTGCCAGCCAAGACGCTCTGCCAGCCGGGCTGCAATTTCACCACCGCCACTGCCATACTGGCGTGAAATGGTCACCGCACGCATTTGGGCAATTGCATTCTGTTGCTCGTCCATAATCCAGTTCTCCTGCATTTTTGTATTGCCGAATAACCAGGAAGAGAAATTATCTGCCTTGAGTTAGCAAACCTACTGCTATACAGCGATAGTAAAGGCACACAGAAACCTGCTTGATAGTATTTTATCACACAGAACGTGTCTCTCGTTGGCGACCAAAGCGGCGCAGTCGCAATGAGTTACTGACGACAGTGACCGACGAGAGGGCCATTGCCGCTGCCGCGAAAATGGGTGCTTGCTCGTTCAAGAACGGTATGAGCGGTGAGAGAATCGCTATGGGGATCAAGATCACATTGTAGGCAAAGGCCCAGAAGAGGTTCTGCTTGATCGTGCGCAACGTGGCTCGTGAAAGTGCCAATGCGCTGACAATACTCTTCAAGTTGCCTTTGACGAGTGTGATATCCGCAGCCTCCATCGCCACATCCGTGCCCGTTCCCATCGCAATACCTGTATCGGCTTGCACCAATGCAGGTGCATCATTGATGCCGTCACCTGCAAAAGCGACCACTAACCCCTGCTCTTGCAAGTGCTTGACCTGATTTGCCTTGTCTTGAGGCAGAACCTCGGCCAACACATGTTCTGGTGGAATGCCGACCTGGGCGGCAATGGCCTGAGCCGTCCGTTGATTATCGCCGCTAATCATCCATACAGCGAGTCCCTGGGCATGCAGTTGCTGAATTGCTTCCCTTGAGCCAACCTTGACGGTATCGGCTACAGCAACCACTCCTGCCAACTTCTTATCGAGGGCAACCAGCATCGCGGTTTTACCCTGTGCTTCCAATGCAGCGAGCTGATCTTCTACCGCGTCAGTGGTGAGAGCGCGTTCGCGGAGCAAACTGCGTGTTCCTACCAGAACTGCATGTTCCTCGACTCTCGCTTCCACGCCACGTCCGGCAAGGGCCGTAAAGCCTTCGGGATAGGCTGTGAGCGTCAAACCACGTGCCCTGGCTCCTGCCACAAGTGCCGTGGCCAGTGGGTGTTCCGAGCCTTGCTCTGCCTCCGCAACCAGTTGTAACAGCTTATCAGGCTGCTCGCCACGAAGCGTGATAACATCGGTTAGTTCTGGTTTCCCTTTCGTAATCGTGCCTGTCTTATCGAGGAGAACGGCACGCACTGCCTGAACCCTCTCCAGACTTTCGCCTCCCTTGATCAAGATGCCCTGTTCAGCCCCTTTGCCTGTCCCAACCATAATTGCTGTCGGGGTAGCTAGGCCAAGCGCACATGGGCAGGCGACAACTAGGACCGTTACAGCGGCAACAAGAGCGGTGATCCAAACATCACTTGCTCCCATATTTATCCCCACTATCGGGATACCAATTGTGTGTCCTACCACCACCCAGAGAGCGAATGTCAGGGCCGCAACGACCAGTACGATGGGAACAAAGATGCTGGCAATAGTGTCAGCCAGACGTTGAATGGGAGCCTTGGAGCCTTGAGCTTGCTCAACCATGCGGATGATGCTGGCAAGCACTGTGTCGGCTCCTACCTTTGTAGCCCGCATGCGCAACAATCCATGCTGATTAATGGTGGCTCCAATAACCGCATCGCCTTCAGCCTTTTCCACAGGGATGCTTTCACCAGTGATCATTGACTCATCAACCGAGGAGTGACCTGCCATCACCTCTCCATCGATGGGGATTTTCTCACCGGGGCGCACGATCAGCTCATCGCCAACCTGTACCTGTTCAATGGGCAGTTCGATTTCGTTTCCATCACGGACGACAGAGGCGAAGCGTGCCTGTAATCCGCTTAGCTTCTTGATCGCCTCATTCGTCTGTCCCTTCGCACGAGCTTCCAGGTACTTGCCCAGGAAGATCAGCGTTACTATAAGGGCAGTCGTATCATAGAAGGTCATGCTTCCCACAACAGTGGGAAAGAAGGTCGCAACTACACTCAACAAGTATGCTGCCGTCGAGCCAAGTGAGACTAACGTGTCCATATTGGCACTGGCATGGCGCAGCATTTTGAGTGCTCCTCGGTGAAACTCCCACCCAACCACTGCCCAAACAGGCGTTGTGAGAGCCAGTAGTAGGTAGTTTTCGCCAGGGAAGCTGTTCGTGAAGAACATGCTCAAAATGACCACCGGTACCGAAAGAACAATACCTAATATGAGAAGGTTACGCTTGCGCACAAGTTCTGCTGCTCTGCGTCTGCTCTGTTCATCCTGCTGAAGAGTCTCACCTGGGAGATTAGCCGGAGCGCTGCTCTCTCGCTCTGATGACGCCGGTTGTGAGGAAGGTTGTGAAAGTTCAGTGGCTTTGTACCCAACCGTCTCCACCTTCTGTATCATCTGCTCTGGCCCGGTTTGTGCTGGATCATAGGTGACCGTTGCTCGTTCTGTAGCCAGGTTCACTTGCGCATCCATAACCCCTGGAACTTTTTTCAACCCTTTTTCAATACGCATTGCACAAGACGCACAGGTCATCCCTTCTAGCGCAAATGTTGCACGACAAGTTTCGCCTCCCTGTTCCTGGATATCGCTGAGTGTATGTTCATGAGCATGGCTTGCTTCTGTTACCATCGGAAGCTCCTCTCTTCTTCAGAGCTATTGAAAACCCATACCCCTCTGGTAGGGGTATATAAAGAATATACCTCACAATAGCCGTGTTTGTCAAGGGAATATCCAACAAAGGGAAGAACAGGAATTCGCGCCTGTGCCGTGGCACAGGCGCGAATTCCTGTTCTTCCCTTTGTTGTCAAAAATTTTATTGAGATAGCTCCACTGCTAAGGCATCAGGTACAACAACCACATCTTCACCGTAGCGTGTAACCTTACTGGCCTCAAAAGTTGGCTGGCGATGACCTATGCGTTCAAGCAGATTACCTTTCATTTCAAAAGCTCCCACAGAGACAGTACCAGGAGTATGTAAATCAAGTAGTAAGTTATTTATCGTACCAATGACTGTCCCGCTCTGGCTCATAACTTTATAGGAAAGTAAGTCACTGCCATGAGGCAATGCTGCTAGCTGAGCATCATCCTTTTCAGCAATAAGCGCATCTTCATTGGCCGTCGTGACCGCATCCTGCCCAAAGGCATGAATTGTATTCGTCTTCAAAGCTTTATGACCGAAGAGGCCCGTCTTGATCAGAAAGCCTGGTGCTGTATTTGTTTGCGGATCAAAGTAAAAATCGTCGAGTGTACCGACTTTCTTGCCATCGTCCAGCACGACTACTGCGGTACCTTTTAAGTCAGACCATTTGCGTAACGTCCGATAATCCATGTGCTGCTCCTTCCATACTCGGGTATCAAAAAACGGACAAGAGAAACTGACCCGTTTATCTCAATGCTATACTCGATAAACGGGCCAGTTTGGTTAGAAGTTTCCAGACTTACATCTAGAAGTGGGAAGGACGCAGAATCTTGTGGAACAAACCGAAGAGCAGGAATGTCGGCGGCCACTGGCCTACAAAAATGCTCCAATCGCGCTTACCAAACAGGAAAAGCGTGGCCGAAGCGAGAATAGAACCAAGCGCAGCCCAATACCAGACCTCTTCAGGGACCTGGTCAGTTATACGAAAGTATTGTTGCTGTGCACCTTGTGCCGTATCTTTTGCTGTGTCAATTGTTGCCATATCAATGATCCTTTCTATCTGTACTTTTTACCTACAAAAAGCTTGTGTAGTACATACAACACAGGGACGCTGCATCCGCCTGTTATGGGTAGCAATCCGCTTAGCAAACGGTTGCAGAAATACCTATGTATGTGACCTACAAACCTGTACACGCCCTAGCAGTGACCTTAGTAACAATCTGTAACCACTTTTGGAGGTTCGTATTTTTGACTTTTGGCCCATAGGTATCTTACTATTACTATAGACAGATTCCTAACGTTGAAAAGGAAGGTCGGGTACCGCGTAGGGGCGGGAGTGGTGCGGATGAGGAGTGGGGGCCCTTGTGGCCAATACATCTCACTTAAAGGATTGAGTCCCTTTTATGGCAGTGAGAAAATCAGCCATTTGAGCGTGCGCATCTCCTTTGTTTGACCCTCAAACCTGCTTAAGTGAGATGTATTGGCCCTTGTGGCCGCCCGCTTGGGGGGAATGGCTATATCAGGTACTGGGGCTACGACGGGCGGCCACAAGGGCCCACCCCCCACATCCGCACCACTCCCGCCCCTACGCGAGCCCCGCAAATGGCTAAAATCTAAGCTTATTAAAGAACACAAAACACTTTAAAGAGCACAAAACACTATGGCAAACAAAAACACAACCTTGAACAACATCTCAAGAACTTCAAGCACACCCTCTTCCCGTGTATGGAAAATATGGGTGAGAACTGGTCGCCCGGTCACACTGACCGCTACCGTTAGCCCGATCCTGGTTGGGACAGCCGTTGCGGCCTATGAGGGGACATTTCATCTGGGCATCTTTCTTATCACGCTATTCTCATCCCTGTTTCTTCAAATTGGGGCTAACTACTTTAACGAATACTTCGATTATCGTTACGGTCTGGACAGTCTGGAGTCACTAGGTGCCAGCACAGTCATCTTTCGTAACGAAATGACCGAGGCTCAAGTATTGGCAGGTGGCATTGGCAGCTTTGTCATTGCAGCCCTACTGGGTATCCTTCTCATCTATCTTGTCGGGCCTGCCATCCTTTTGTTCGGACTGGCTGGTATGGCCACGGCCTACTTCTATAGTGCCTGGCCCTTCAAGTTTGCCAGTCGAGGCCTTGGCGATATTATGGTCTACCTCGCTATGGGTCTGCTCATGACGTGGGGAGCCTACTACGTTCAGATTCCCCACTGGTCGTGGCGAGCCTTCGCTGCCAGCGTTCCCGTTGGCTTCCTGGTCACGGCCATCCTCAACATGAACAACGTTCGCGACTACCAGGAGGATTTAGCCGTCCATAAACGCACCCTCGCTGTACGCTTCGGCCAACTGTTTGGCCAAAGATACCATGCTGCTCTCCTTCTCGGCAGCTATATAGCGGTGAGTATCTTTGTCCTCGTCGGTCTCCTACCACTATATAGCCTGATTGTCTGGCTGACCTTTCCCCTTGCCTTCAAAAATGTACGAGCCGTGCTGACAGCGACCGAGCGTAAGGTGTTTGTGATTGGGACAAAACGCACAGCCTTGCTGCATTTGCAGTTCGGCGTGGTGCTGGCGTTGGGGATTGTGGTGGCTGCGCTGATGCATGGGAGGATTTAGTTATCAAAAGGCTATATTCACAACCTCCCTACCACCCATGAGGCCCGCAAGGGGCAATCCATTTCAAATACAAGACCATCTTGCTTTGTCATCCTGAGCGCGAGCTTTGGATCTCTGTCCGGCGAGAGATCCAAAGCTCGCGCTCAGGATGACACGCGTGAAGCGGCTTCGTTTGACTCGCAAAACGTCTTCTTTGAAATGGATTGCCCCTTGCGGGCCTTATATTAATCGGCAGGCGTCACCTTCTCAGAGAAATGGCAGGCGGCATAGTGTTCTCTGCCTCCTTTCAGCTCGAATGCAGGCTCCACTTCGCGGCAAATCTGTTGGGCCATCGGACAGCGCGTATGGAAGCGGCATCCCGAAGGAATATTGATGGGGCTGGGCAGGTCTCCAGCGAGAATAATACGTTTGCGCCGTTTCTCAATGCCAGGGTCGGGAATGGGTACCGCCGAGAGCAATGCCTTGGTGTAGGGATGTTTGGGAGACACGTACAGTTCATCACGATCTGACAACTCTACGATTTTGCCAAGGTACATCACGGCGATGCGGTCTGCCACGTGACGTACAACACTGAGATCATGTGAAATGAAGAGATACGTGAGATTGAACTGGGCTTGCAAGCGTTCCATCAAGTTGAGTACCTGCGCGCGGACAGAGACATCCAGTGCAGAAACGGGCTCGTCGCCAATCACAAACTCTGGGTTAATGGAAAGGGCACGGGCTACAGCAATGCGCTGTCGCTGTCCTCCACTGAACTCATGTGGATAGCGATCGATATACTCAGGACGGAGACCAACCACACGCAATAGTTCCACTGTCTTGTCACGAATCTCTTTGCCCGAACCAATGTTGAAGATGTGCATAGGCTCGGCGATCAGCGAGCCAATTGTATAACGCGGATTGAGCGAGGCATAGGGATCTTGAAAGATCATCTGCACGTCTTTGCGCAATTGCCGCAATCCCTCGCCTCGTAACTTTGCCAGATCTCTGTCATGAAAGAGAATTTGCCCGCTAGTTGGCTTATAGAGGCGGATCATGGTACGCCCAATAGTCGTCTTGCCAGAACCACTCTCACCCACGAGACCAAGCGTCTGCCCCCGCTCAATAGTAAAACTAATCCCATCGACGGCACGGACATGGCCAACCACACGTTGCATGATGATGCCCCTCGTCAGAGGAAAGTGCATTTTGAGGTCACGCACCTCGACCAATGTTTTACTCGCTACAAGCGTCTCTGCCATCTCTCTACTTCTCCTCTATTTTCTGCAGTACTTCTTCTGCCGATTTATCCAGCGCGGCTTTTATAGCTTCGGCCTTGGCTCTACGTCGTCCTTCAGCATAGGCCTGCTCTTTCGGATCGGTTATATTCGGCCAGCACGCTTTGAAATGTGTGGAATTACCTGCGATTGGTTCAAGTGGAGGCATGGTGCGGCAAATTGCACGAGCGAATGCGCAACGAGGCATGAAAGGGCATCCCGGTGGTGGTTTCAGTAGATCGGGAGGAGAACCCTCGATGGTTTTCAATTCAGCCTCTCGCCCTCTATCCAAACGTGGCACCGAGGCTAACAGGCCGAGAGTGTAAGGATGACGGGGATTAGCAAATATTTCTTCTGTCGGAGCCGTCTCAACCACTTTGCCAGCATACATCACTACCACACGGTTGGCCATACCTGCGACGACACCAAGATCGTGCGTGATAAGGATCAATGCTGTTCCAAACTCAGCACACACACCGTTGATCAGTTCCAGTATCTGCGCCTGGACAGTCACATCCAGTGCCGTAGTCGGTTCATCGGCTATCAGCAACTTCGGATTACAGGCCAGGGCCATAGCGATCATCACACGTTGGCGCATTCCCCCACTAAACTGGTGCGGATAGGAATTGACACGCTCAGATGCCGCTGGAATACCTACCTGTTCGAGCAAGGCGATCGCTCGTCTGTGTGCTTCATCTCTACTCAAATGCTTCATATGAATGAGCAGCCCCTCAGCGATCTGTTTGCCAACCGTCATTGTCGGATTGAGGCAGGTCATGGGATCCTGAAAGATCATGCCGATCTTACTGCCACGGATTTTCCGCATGGCACTTTCAGGTAAATCAAGCAGGTTCTGATCGTCGAACAATACGCTACCGCCCGCGTACTCTCCTGGCGGCTGTTCAAGCAGGCGCATAATAGAGAGAGCGGTCACGCTTTTCCCACAACCGCTCTCTCCTACTATTCCAACTTTCTCTCCCGGTTTAATCGCAAAACTCACTCCATCTACGGCACGTACTCGGCCTGCCTTCACTTTGAAGTAGGTTTTGAGATCCTGTACCTCTAGCAGATATTCTCCCAATGTCGTTACTCCTTCACACCAATTAACGTTCGGTCATGTGTGGGTCAAGTGCATCACGCAGTCCATCACCGACCAGGTTGAAACTGAGCACCGTAAAGAAAATGAGCAACGCGGGGACAAACACTAGCCATGGTGCGCTATCGAAGTACCCTTGCCCATTGGCCACCATATTGCCCCAGCTGGGATTCGGGTCCTTAATACCAAAGCCAAAGTAACTCATGATCGACTCAAGAATGACGTTGGACCCTACGAGCAAAGTGGCATTCACAATGATCGGGCCAGCTGCATTTGGTAGGATATGCCGGAACATCAAACTCAGATTTCTTGCCCCGATCGTGCGAGCGGCCAGGACATACTCGCGATCCCTGTGTGCCAGAAACTCTCCTCTCACCAGACGTGCTGCATACGTCCAACCAAAGATGGCAATCAAGATGATGACACTCCTGGGTGAACCATCAGTAAAGGTAGCAGAAAGAACGAAGAGAAGCAGGTACAATGGCACGGCTAGGAACACGTCGGTGAAGCGCATCAGCAGGTTATCGAGGACACCGCCGTAAAAGCCCGCAAATGAGCCGATCCCGATACCAAGCAGGATCGCTCCTGCCATTGATGCAAGTGCCACAAGAAGGGAAACTCTACCACCCGCGATGGCACGCGCAAGTTCATCACGTGCCACCCAATCAGTGCCAAAGGGGTGAGCTAGATCAGGAGGAGTGAATCTAGCGGTGATCACATTGTCAGGGATCAGGTCAGGATCAACTCTCCAGAACAGGGGACCGAGGAAACAGAGGAGGAACATCACAATCAAGAATATACCACCAACGATCGCGGCGCGATGCCGAATAAAACGATCGAAGATAATACGTCCCTGACTTCGCCGTTTTTGTACCAGTTCTGGAGTCACGTCCAAAAGGGGTTCAATCTCTTCCTCTGGGATATTGGTAACATTGAGTTGGTGAGGTACGTCCATCGATACTCTCCTTAACAACAGGCAGTAACAAGCCTCTTAGTACCTACGAGTAGCGGATACGTGGATCCATAACAGCATAGAGGATATCTGCAATCAAGTTAAATGCGATGACAAATACCGCTCCTATGACTAACATCGCCATCAATACTGGATAGTCACGATCTTCAAGAGACTCGATAAAGAGTAACCCCATGCCAGGCCATGCAAACACCCCTTCGGTAACCGCTGCTCCACCAGCCACGGCACCAAAGTCTATGGCCACAACAGTAATCAGCGGAATCACTGCGTTACGCAGTGCATGATGGGTGAGCATCCTTAGATAGGAGACACCTTTTGCGCGAGCCGTACGCATATAATCCTGCTTGATCACGTCTAACATACTGGAGCGCATGTAGCGGCTCCAGCCAGCGATAAATGTAATAGAGAGCACCAACATCGGTAGGAGAAGGTGCAAGAAATGATCGAGAAGGGCATTAAAAGGATCAAAGACGTAGCCGGGCGTCGATGTCCCCGAAGTGGGCAGGAGATGCAACTGAACCCCGAAAATATCTTGGGCTAGCAGACCAAAGAGAAAGATGGGCATCGAGAGGCCAAAGTAAGAGATCGTCGTCACAAGATAGTCGGTTAGTGTCGCGTGGCGTACTGCCGAGATCATGCCCAAGGCAATAGCCACGATCAGTGCCAGGACCAGAGAAAAGCCGAACAATTCTAATGTGGCAGGAAAACGCGCTGCGATGATGCCTGATACTGGCTGGTACGTTGAAAAGGATGAGCCAAAGTCTCCCACTAGCATACGGCTCATCCATTTGAAATACTGGAGCCAGGGAGGATCATCCAGGCCAAAATTGGCCCGTAGGGCAGCACGCCCAGCAGCACTCAAGCGAGGATTGAACAACACACCTTCAGGTCCACCTGGCATGAGGTGAATTAAGGCGAACAAAAAAATGGAGAGCAGGATCATCAACGGGATTGCTTGTAACAATCGTCTAATGATGTAACGTCCCATAAGAGCCTCCTATGTGCATAGGGTAAGGAGAAGGAAGGTTGCATATAGTATATCCACAAAATTTCTTGGTGTCAACACGCCCGCAAACACGCCATTTACTCCATCGAGTGCGTTTCATATTTTCTCTAAGCATGATGACCGCCAGGGTCATCACTACTAAGCATGATGACCGCCAGGGTCATCACTACTATATACGAACACAACTGCCTGCGAAGCCGGAGTATAGTAGTGATGACCCTGGCGGTCATCATGCTCTCTTAGCATCGCAGGCTGCTATCATATCTGGAAGAAGCATTGATTGGATATCGCATGCGATATCCAATCAATGCTATACTTATACTAAACAGTACGACGAAAAGTGGTTGAGTGCCAGACCTACACTAGCACTGGCCGCCAGTACACCACCAATTCCACACATTCACCGTTTCCTGAGCCCCCATCGGACCAGGAGAATAGTTATGCCCGGTATTCTTCACGACTGAGGCATCGATCGGTGCATACTCGGTAATGAACGGGAACTGGGTCAGGTAAATCTGGTGGAGCTTATTAAACGCATCCTGCCGTACCGCCGTATCGGTGGTCGAGAGCTCTTGATTAAAGAGAGCATCTGCCTGCTTGTCGCACCAGAAGGCATAGTTCTGTCCTCCAAAGCTATTGGCCGCCGAGGGGATCCCAGAACATTCCAACGTGCTTGAATCATCAGCATCGTAGGAATACGTTTGCTCATACTCGCCAATGTCATAGGTCCCCGGCTTGCCCTGTGGCAAAACCTGACCAAAGAAGGTGCTACCAGGCGTGTTGACAAGCGTGGTCTTGATGCCGATATTGGCCAAATCCTGCTGCACAATAGATTGGTCTGTCTTACGCCAGCCTAATGTGGTGGTTGTATATTTGAAGTCCAGACGCAGCCCATTCTTGGCTCGCACTCCGTCGGAACCCTTCACCCAGCCCGCTTGATCCAGCAATGCATTGGCTCCAGCCGGGTCAAACTTCGGACAGGGAGCATCCGCTTGATAGCCTGGCGTCAACGAGGCGGGATGATCCGTACACAGTGGTTTGGCGAAGCCGTTGCGTGCCACGGCGATTAACTTATTGTGGTCAATGGCCATCGCGATCGCCTTGCGCACGTTGACATCCTTCAGCGCAGGATTGTTCTGGTTCATCCAGAGCGCTTCATAGCCGGCAGATACTTTGTCCGGGAGTACAGTGTAACCGGAAACGGCTTTGTACGTGTCGACCTTACTGATATCGAGGAACCAGTTGGACGTGATCTGGTGAGCCTGCACATCTTTGAGGATCGTATCAGGATCGTTCACGATGCGAAACACAATCTTATCCAGATACGGCAAACCCTCCGAAGCACGATAGTAATTGGGATTGCGCACCACCGTGTACTGCTGCTGAGCCGTGCTCTGGTCTGCCGCGATCATGAACGGGCCATTCGTCACACGTGGCAGCTGGCTGTCAGGTGACTTGAGGATAGCATCGGGCGACATGCTGGCGAAAATGTGCTTGGGTAGGAGGGTACCAGGATTGGCATCCACAAAGTTGGAGACAAAGTTCCCAATGGGCTTATCCAGGTGTATGGTGATCGAGAGTTTATCGGCGGAGACACTCGTCGAGACAATGTCAGCGAAGCCGGTTGTGAACTTCGCACCAAATTTCGGATCGTTATACGTCTTAAAGCTAAAGGCGATGTCATCCGCGTTCAAGGGCTGGCCATCCGACCATTTCAGGTTCGGACGCAGTTTGAACGTCCAGGTCTTCAGGTCCGCGGTGGCTCCGCCATTCGCGACCGTTGGAATTTCCGTCGTCATGCCAGGGTGAACTTGACCATTGTCGTCCCCATAGAAGAACGGAGTATAGATCGCCTGATCAATCACTGTTGAATAGGTGGTATCCGACCCTTGTGGCAGTAAGGAGCCGGGTCCTGCTATGATATCATCGATCCAGGTACCCCCTTTGACCGGCTGACTGCTGGTGGTAGTCGTTGTGGGTGTACCTTGCGGACCGCAGGCACTGAGCGGTAAGAACAGCACCAATAGGAAGCTAAAGCTCATCATCAGTGAACTCAGTTTTGGTCTCTTGACCATTGTGTCCTCCTTAGAAAATAATATACGCTTAGGGAACTGCGTCACCCGCCCGTACCAGAAACCGTTAGGGGTAGCAGTTCCCCTTACTAGAGTTGTCGCTAGCTTCGACCAATGCGGGCTAACGTTATAATATAATACGCAACTCAAAAACGACTTCTCACACGATTTTCAATATTTTTTTCTGCCACGATCTCGGTCTTTTCTTTTCTCTGGCGTATCGCTCGCCCAAACAGCAACAGCGAGGGTGCAAGCTACGAGTTTTCATTCCAAAAACTCCAGTACCAACCGGCTAAACTTCTCCGGTTCAGAGAGAGGTGGTCGGTGTCCACTCTGTGGCATCGTAGTAAATATCGCTTGAGGCAAGGTTTTGCTCAAATCCTCCCCGAAGGAAAGTGGTAGTAATGGGTCACGTGTACCCCAAATAATCAATATGGGCAGAGGAGTGGCAGCTAGTTGGGCCAGTTCGGCACGAAAATCGCTTCTGATCATTTCCTGTGCTGCTTGCCAGTGCAGGCGAGGACGTGGTTTCAGTACATCGCGTAGCAAAGCCAATGGATAACCTCCTCCACCTCGCTGCGCCATCGAACGGAGCGAGCGCAAACCCAGCGCAGGCAATGGTGCTTGTAGAGGTAAGGCGGCTGCATTGACCAGGATCAAGCGCTCACACAATGTGGGGGCGAAGGTAGCGAGGTGAACTGCGATGGCTCCTCCCATCGAATGTCCAACTAAGGATGCTGGCTCTAACTCCAACTCTTGTAACCATGTAGCTAGCAATGGAGCTATCGCACGCAGTCGCCATGGACCTTGCAGTGTACTTCGCCCATGCCCCGGCAGGTCTACCACTATTACCTGCCGTTGCCGAGCCAAATAGGGAATACTGCGTTGCCATACATGCCCAGATACGCCATAGCCGTGTAGCAACACAAGGGGCTTTCCACTGCCATAAATACGATAGTATAGTTGATCGCCAGCCAGAGAGTATGTCAGAGTTTTTCCCTGTAGCTTTTTTTCTTTAAAGGCCATGCTAGGATTGTACCACTGCAACGTAGAGGAAAGCATGACATAGTGGCAGGAATCCAAGACCCATGGTAGGAGCGGCATTATGAAAGTTAACGAAATACTTACGGTCGTGGTAGCGGCGGCATTGATGACGCCGCTACCACCTTTGAGGGATACCTGATTAATTTGTCAAAGAACATTATGACGCCAGTCCGTCTCTCTGGAGCTTGCCTGCTCATTTGCTAACTGGCGTCATAAATGCCGCTCCTACCGTCTTTCCTGGCTCATCTTTGCAAAAAATGGACCGCGCCTCTTTTTCCTGTATATATTGACATATTATGCTATTTAATATATGCTATCATTAGTGTAAATTTAGGATAAAGATAGCTATTCAGGTGTTTATTTCCTCACTGCTTTGCAGCTCACTAGTCTGAGTGGGAGTGAGCGAATGCAGCTCGCCAGTCTTAGTCAGTGTGAGTGCAGTCTGCCATTCTGAGTGAGGGAGTGCAGCCCGCGGGCTGCACTCCCTCACTCCCACTTAGACGAGCGAACTGGCGCAGACAGTGAGGAGTCCTGAATAGTTATAAGTGAGGCAATATGAAATATATACAAGGCTCAGTTGGACAGATACTTTTGCTACTGCTCGCGATGGGGGGTATTGGCATCTCTATCTATCTGACCATAATTCACTACGAACATATTCTCCCTATCTGCTCAAATACTGGCTTGATCAATTGTGCGCATGTACTCTCAAGCGAGTATTCAGTAGTCCCAGGGACATCTATACCTATTACCGTGCCCGGGTTGGGTTGGTGTCTTGTCAGTGCTGGACTGGCCGCACTCGGACTGCGTCTGGCAATCCAACCATACTGGTTACGCCTCGCACAATTGCTCTTGTCACTAGCGGCAGTTGTTGCAGTTCTCTACCTGGTCTATGCAGAGCTGGTACTCTTGCATAGCGTCTGCCTGTGGTGTACCATTTTTCATGTGATCATCGTGATCATGTTTCTGATTACCCTGGTGCGCTTGCCCCAGCCTGCAGGAGAGCTAGAGTTAGAGTCTGAATCTGAGACATCTGAGTCTGAGAACCCACTTACTCCTACTTTACGCGATCAATAGCATGCCTTGGAAAGAGTCGTCATATGGGTCTCGCGGAGGGGCCCTTGTGGGCAATCCATTTCAAATAGGAGACCATCTCGCTTTGTCATCCCTTCGCTTCTCGAGAGGCGCTGGCTCTCAGCGCGAGCGAAGGATCTCTGTCGGGCGAGAGATCCTTCGCTCGCGCTCAGGATGACACTCCTGCGTCGGCTTCATTTGACTCGCAACACGTCTTCTTTGAAATGGATTGGCCCTTGTGGCCGCTTTCAGGGGAAGGGTTTTTGGAACGCCATCGTGAGGCGCGTAGATACCGTCTGAAATGTCAAGTGGTTTGACGGCCAAGTTTGCCCTCAGGGCAAACTTGGCCGTGAGCCTGGATGAGGGGTTCGGCGGCCTGGGCACAGGGGCCCCTGTGCCCAGGCCGCCGAACCCCTCATCCAGGCTCACCACAAGCACAGAGGACCCTAGTCTTGGCAAGCGACTTGCCAAGATGAAGCCAGACTGATGACGCCTTTGGGGGTTCCTCACCCGTTATACTGCTGGTGGCACCTCCTGTGGATAATGCGTGGGAAAGGCTTTGCGTGGATCGTAGGGTTGTTTGGACTTCAAGACCCCATAGATCAGATGTAATAACTTGCGCATCACCGCCACGATGATCACCTTGTTGGGTTTGCCTCGGGCTTTGAGTTCGGCGGCCAAGCGTGCAAAATCAGGATCACAACGCTTGGCGACTAAGGCGGGCATATACAACGCCTTGCGCAGTTGGGCATTGCCTATGCGATCAATACAGGCCTTGCCGCGCACCGAGGTTCCCGACTGGCTCTCTTTGATGGCCAAGCCCGTATAGCCCACCAACTGCGACGCCGAGTGGAAGTTCTCTGGGCTGACGCCCATCGCCATGACTCGCGCTGCTCCTGCAACTCTTTATGAGCCTTCATCTGCTGACGGATGCGCTTGGTGAGTTCGCTGATCTGCGTCGCCAAGCTCTCAATAGGCACCTGGAGCCCTTGCAGGGTTTGCTGATCCCAGCGGCTGTTCTCCAAGCGATTGACCTCTTGCTGTCGCATGGCTTGCAGATCAGCACGGCGATTGACGATGTTGGCGAGCAACTGGACTTCCGCAGGAGCTGGTTTCCAGAGTGGTGGTTCTTTCTTCTCACAGTAAAGGGCCAAGACTTTGGCATCTTGCTGGTCGTTCTTGGTGCGAATGCCCTCACTCTTGCGAAAGGCAGCGACTTTGGCTGGATTGACGATGCTCACCTGATAGCCATGCTCATAGAGATAGAGAGCCAGTTCATCTCCATAGGTTCCCGTGGCTTCGAGGCAGGCATGAAAGGTCCTCACGCCATGGCTCTTCACCCACTGGTCCAGCTGCTCAAAGCCCTCGGCGGTATTGGCAAACCCTTTCCTTGGGTAGCCCAGCGGCAGTCTCAGATGGGCTTCAAAGCTCAATTTGGCCAGATCAAGGCCCAAAGGCACGATACTCTCACTCATTGCTCAGACCTCCTTGTTCTGAGATGTGATACACTTTCTCCACAGAGACGTGGAGTGCTGCTCGCTCGATCATCCTTGTTATGCAAGCTCACTCCTCACGGAACGCTTCAGATACCGTTCGATCTTCGATGCGTGCAGTTGAGCACAGGGATCTTATCTACGTGACAAGCTCGTGGCTTTGGGGCGGGATCAGATTCACCCGCGCTGTCCTCCGCGTCTCGCTTTTCGTATTGTATCTGATCTTCTCTCTCTAAGATACAAGGGGCGGGAGTGGCGTGGATGAGGAGTGGGGGCCCTTGTGGCCGCCCGCCGGTGGGGGAGACGTGTACATCAAGGGGACACGGGCACCCACAAGGGGCCCCTGCCCCTACGCGAAACCATCCTAGTTCCTGGCTCATCTGTGCCAACTCATCACTCCACACCCAACCGCCCCTGCCCCTACGCGAAACCCGACCGCGTGCGTTTTGTCAGCCAAATACCTACCCTTGAGAGCCTCATTCCCATTGAAACGTTCTTATAGCCACAATCAGTACCACTACAGCCCACATCACCAGTACCAGCAACGCGAAGCCGGGAAAAGCAGTTCCATCATTCATAGTGGCCTGCAAAGCTTGTGTCAAAGCGGTGGCAGGGAGAAACTGAGCAATAGTGGCCAGAGGAGCTGGTAGATGGTTTAATGGTAGAATACCCCCACCAAGCAGGATGAATACTAGAAAGAGCGCATTAGCCCCCGCCAGCGTCAACTCGGCACGCAAGGCACCGGCCATGGCCAGCCCCAGAGCGGCAAACGTCACCGTGCCTATCACTATGGCTAAGAGCCCCAGGAGTGGGGACCCCATCGGTCGCCATCCGTAGAAGAGTACGGCCACGCCTACCAGTAAGAGGACTTGCACGACCTCTAAAATTAAAATAGAGAGAACCTTTGCCAGAATAAGTCCACTACGAGGTAATGGTGAACTGCCCAGGCGTTTCAATACACCATAGTAACGCTCGTAGGCCGTAGCGATGCCTAGATTGACCATACCTGCAGCCATTATTGCCAGAGCAAGGATGCCTGGTAGGAGAAAATTGACTGCCTGCCCATTAACGGCTGGCACAATGTTCAACGATGCAAAAAAGATAAGCAGGAGCACTGGTACAATTAGTGTCACCAGGATATTTTCGCCACGCCTTAGAGTCAGCAGTAATTCAAATTGTGTTTGGGTCAAGACCTGACGAGCAAGAGAACTGGCTTTGCTGCTCGAGCTGTTGGGTGTAATCGTCTGTGTTGTCATGCTATTCTCGTATCTCGCTTCCTGTCAGGCGCAGGAATAGGTCTTCTAACGAACCGTGTCCTACACGCAGTTCCGAGAGGGTAATATGATTGTCACGCAACCATGTGGTTAGCTCTGCTAATAAGGCTGGTACCGTCTTCGTTTCCATCACATAGCTGCCAGGACGTATCTCCTCAGCCTTTTGTGCCGATGGCAATGCGGCCAACTGTGTACAGTCTAAACCAGGAGGAGCCACGAAGCGGACAATGGTCGCATTTTGTATTCCAGTTAATTGAGTAGGCGTATCCAACGCGATTAACTGCCCATGATCGATGATCGCCACGCGATCGGCCAGTCGCTCCGCTTCATCCATCAGGTGCGTGGTTAAGAGGACGGTTGTACCTTGCTGCTGAACAGCGCGGATAATCTCCCACGTAGCCAGGCGTGCCTGTGGGTCCATACCTGCCGTTGGCTCATCCAGAAAGAGTAACGAAGGATTGCCTAGCAGAGCAACTGCTAAGGCCAGACGTCGTTTTTGCCCACCAGAGAGCCGACGACAGCGCGTCTTGGCAGCACTCGTAAGCCCTACCTGCTCAAGTAGTTCGTCGATATCCTGTGGCTGCTGATAGTAGCCAGCAAAGAGGCGTAGCACCTCATGGGTAGTCAAACCAGGATAGAGACCATCTTGTTGCAGCATCACACCGATCTGCGGTTTCAAGGCCTGAGCTTGACGTATGGGATCAAGCCCTAATACTCGTATTACTCCCTCATCGGGTATACGATAGCCTTCCAATGTCTCAACGGTTGTGGTTTTACCAGCGCCATTGGGTCCTAGTAAGGCAAAGACCTCGCCTGTATAGACGGTCAAATGTAAGTGATTCACGACCCGGCGTGAACCATAGCTTTTACTGAAATTCTCAACAACGATGGCTGCTTCTCTCTGCCCAGCAGCGTTCTCTGTTTGTGCTGGCGAGAGATGAGCCTTCTGACTCGTTGTCTGCATATTCGCAGACATACAATTTGCTCCTTAATTAAGAATGGGATGGGCATATCATAGCCTACCTACTAACTGTAGCGTAGTTTTGCTCTGTTGGCAAGCTTATCAAACATTAACCGTTTTCTAATCATATTCTGAGTCTTCTATAGAACTTGGTGTTGTGGTGATACGTGATATGGCTAGAAGATGGAACCTGTACTCCATAGGATGCAGTTCCATCGTAAGGAAGATTACGATAGATAGTGAAAGGCGAAAACATATGGTTGGTTTACTTTGGGCAATTGTTGCCATTCTCGTTATTCTCTGGTTGGTTGGGCTTCTCGTGCATATCGGTGGTGGTTTAATCCACTTGCTGTTAGTCCTGGCAGTGATTGTGCTACTCTATAACCTCTTTGTTGGGTCTCGCGCACGACGCCTATAGGTAGCTTATTCTGTGCAGAAGATGAGGGGAGGTAGGCAGCATGCATGCTGCCTACCTCCCCTCATCTTCTGCACGTTTGTTTTCTTTTATGTCAGTTACCCCATGCCTCTCCGGCAGGGGCTTGTGTCTGAACTCCACCGCAACTCAGCATACCTTTGCAGGCGTGCTGCTTTGGCTTCCTCGCTCGACACATCAGGGCTGACTGACAAACAGCCCGTACTCATCCAGTCTTGCCGAATGAGCAACGTTCGCAAGGTCACATTCCTTGCACCGACTAAATCCGCATGGAGCGTGTAATGACAGGTCTGACAGAGAAACACAAGACCCTTGCCAGGGCGATTGTCCTCGCTGGTATACCCACACATGGGACACGCTTGCGAGGTATAGTGAGCGTCCACTTTGATCGCCATACTCTCCTGCAACGTGGCTTTGTAGGCGATCATCCTCTGCAGTTCAGCAAAGGCCCACTTCGAGTGTCGAGCGTTGGCCTGACGCTGTTTCTTGGTCGCTTTCTTGCCCTTCTTGCGTTTCGTGCGTTCACGAATGTCTGTCAGGTTCTCAAGTCCGATGAGGGCGTGAGGGTATTGTTCCACAATGCGCTTACTCACGACATGATTGGCGTCTTGCTTCAACCGTCTCTCTCGTCGGCTCATCGCTCTCAAGCGACGGGTGGCGCAACGAGTGCCTTTTTTCTGAAGACGCTTTCTCAGACGTGCGTAGTGATTGGACTTGGAAACTACGGATTTGCCAGAATGGAAGGTGGGCTCTCCTTTCATGGTGCTCGCTACCGCCAGATAACGCATGCCCACATCCACACCGACGACGGCGGTATGGGTTTGGGGCGTGGGGTCGGCACGCTCCACCTCAAGGGACACCAACAGGTAGAACTGCTGACGGGGTTTGTCATACCACAACTTGACAGCGCAGAGCGAGGCACCCTGTTGGATCAAGTCCACATGCTTGCTATAGCCCGTGTAGCGGACAACCACACGCCCATCCAGAGCCAGCACACTCACCCGTTGCTCCGTTTTGAAACTGTAGTCACGCTGGTAGTTGTAGGTCAGCGTGGCAGAGACGTACTTGGGAGCCTGATCAAGCCCCTTGTAGCGTTTCTTGGTCAGGCCTGCTTGACGTGCAGCAGCATTCTGCCTGACCTTTGTCCAGAGGGTTTTGTAGGTGGCGCCTACCTGACGAGGGACATTACAGGCCATTTGGGCAGGCAAGCCGTACTTCAGACGGATCTCCTCGTAGCAATCCCGTTGCAAGGCTCGCTGGTTACTCATCTTGCCATGTGAAAAACTGTACTGACTCACAAAGTTCAAAGCATCGCGATACGCCAGTTGCGTTTTGCGCAATGCCGCGAACTGCGAGGCATTGGTATGTAGTTTCAGCTTAGCAGTCAGGATCTGTTTCATAAGAGGAGGATAGCAGATGTTCACACGGATGTCAAATAAAAACATGTGTGAAGTTTGCGCCCATTCCTCCCCACGGCTCGAAGCCGGGGGACTCCTGGGCGCGAGGTTGACGTTTCATAATCTCAAGTGCTACACTTTAAGGGAAGATTCATGTATAAAGACAATCACAAGAGAATATCGTACTCATTGGATCTAGGTGTTTGGCCCAGCGTACGCGCCAACGTGCGCTGGGCGTTTTTCTAAGGAGGATGCCCTCATTATGTCTTCGGCGTATACCTCTGGTACGTTTGATCACAAATTTGCCAGAGAAGGACTGACTTTCGATGACGTACTCATAGTGCCTGCCGCTTCATCCGTGCTCCCCCGTGACATTTCTACCCAAACCCGTTTGACTCGTAAGATTACCATCAATATTCCCATTATTAGTGCTGCTATGGATACTGTCAGTGAAGGCAAACTGGCTATTGCCCTTGCTCGTGAAGGGGGGCTTGGTGTCATTCACCGCAATCTCTCCATCGCTGACCAGGCTCAAGAGGTGGATAAGGTCAAGCGTTCAGAATCGGGCATGATTACCGATCCCATAACACTAGAGCCGACTGCCTCTCTACGCGAAGCTCTCGCTTCGATGAAACACTTCCACATCTCCGGTATACCCATTACCGAGCGAGGCAAGCTCGTCGGTATCCTGACCAACCGCGATATCCGCTTCGAGACCAACCTTGATCGTCCCGTGGCGGAGTTGATGACCCGCGACCATCTTATCACCGTACCCGTGGGCACGACCCTGGAACAGGCACGGGATAGCCTGCATCGTTTCAAGATTGAAAAACTGCCTGTCGTTGATGAACATCGCATGCTCAAAGGCCTCATCACCATCAAAGATATCCAGAAGAAAATCCTCTACCCCCATGCTGCCAAGGACGAGTATGGCCGCCTGCGCGTCGGAGCTGCCGTAGGGGTAGGGCCGGACACCGATGCCCGCTGCGCTGCCCTCATCGAAGAAGGGGTTGATGTGCTGGCGATCGATACTTCCCATGCCCACTCGCGTATGGTCATCGAGATGGTAGCACATGTAAAAGCGCGTTTTGGCAGGCAAGTGCAATTGATTGCTGGTAACGTAGTGACAGCTGAGGCAACTGAGGCGCTTATTCAGGCTGGCGCCGATGCCATCAAGGTGGGAATTGGCGCCGGGTGTTTCGCAGCAGGAACTCGTGTCCTGATGGCCAATTCCACTTATAAGAACATCGAGGACATCCAGCCGGGCGACCGGGTTATCAATATGAACGGTGAGCCGATCACTGTCGTCAATGCTTGGTGTACCGGCATTCGCGAGGTTATGACGCTACGACACACTGCTTCTCACCGTCACACACAGGTTACTCCGGATCACCGCTATCTTGTCGGCGATCTCACCACAGTCAGTGCCGCTACGGTGGCTTCAAGAGGATACGTGAGCGTTCTGGAGAATTCAACGCGCTTGGGTGTCTCTAAGATTCGATGGAAAGAGATCGGTGAAAGCGAGCGCGATACTATGCTTCTCCCAAGGCATATCGCATTTGAGCTTCCACAAGACTTTGAGATCGACCTGCGCGAGTTCGCCATCCGGCAGAAGAAACAACTGGCACGCTACCAGACAACTATTGCAGATTCCTATGAGCTTGGGTATGTCTTCGGGGCGTTTCTCGGCGATGGTCATGCATTCATCGCTCCTTCGCGAAACTCTATACAGGGGCGAGTTTCATGGTATTTCGCGTATCATGAACAAGAGGTTGCCGCGAAACTTGCCCGCTGCCTGAAAGAGGTGACAGGTATAGATGTGGTGCCAACACCGCAAAAGAGCAAAACCGAGGTTCACTTGTACTCACTCCAGTGGGCAAGATTGTTTGCTCAGTTCGGCAAACGCCACGAAAAGCATCTACCAGAAAGATACCTGAGTGCTAATCGCAGCTATCTCCGCGGCCTCTTCGATGGTCTCATAGATAGCGATGGCTGTGTAACTTCGGACGGTCGCTTCAATTTCCGCAACACCTCGCAGCCGCTTGTTGAGCTATTCAATGTGCTCTGCTACCTCTTGGAAGGGAGTTTTCCTAACTGTGAAACGAGGAAAGCGAGTGCTGGAGGTCTAAAGGACACATCTTCCGATCGGTGTCGTATAAGCTACAGTTCTCGTCTCAATGTCTCACATGAGCAGCGTTTACTTTCAAAGTATCAGGTTGTGAAGCGGCTTGGCACAGAGCGTCCTGGCATCGCAGTACCGGTGTATGACATTGAGGTTGATTGTCCGACCCACAGCTTCATCGCCGATAATGCTATTGTTCACAACTCGATCTGTACCACCCGCGTCATCGCCGGTATCGGCATGCCCCAGATCACGGCCATCTACGACTGCGCTCGTGCCGCCCGTCCCCATAACATCCCCGTCATCGCCGATGGTGGTATCCAGTATTCTGGTGACATCGCCAAAGCCATCGCCGCTGGTACCGACACCGTCATGCTCGGAAGTCTCCTCGCTGGTGTCGATGAAAGTCCTGGCGAGCTGATCATCTCTCATGGTGAGCGTTTTAAAGATTATCGAGGGATGGGATCAGTCTCAGCAATGAGGCAGCGTAGCTACAGTAAAGATCGCTACTTTCAAAGTGATGTCAACAACGAAGGCATGCTGATTGCCGAAGGAATCGAGGCTCGTGTACCTTACAAGGGCATGTTGGGGCCAGTAGTGTATCAGCTTGTAGGCGGGTTACGTCAAGCAATGGGCTATGCTGGTGCTGCTACAATTGAGGATATGCAAGATAATACCCAATTTGTCCGCATTACCAGTGCAGGCTTGCGTGAAAGCCATCCACATGATGTCATGATCACTCGCGAGGCACCTAACTATGGGGGTAAGAGCGTGTAGCAGCCTTCCGGAACATCTATTAGAGTTGCAGGGTACAATACATTGTACTCTGCAAGCCTTCTTTTGGCTACTTATACGGCATATTTCTTTTGCTTGACGTTTTCTATAGAGAGAGATGTAAGAAGAGAGGCTTCATGTATTCCCTCTCAGAGGCACATCCCATAAGCGGAAAAATTGCTAGCCTAAATGTCCCAATGAATTGCTTTGTCCGGTATACATACGTTAGAATGACGGTGGCTTATGGTGCCTTTCCCAACATGTATACAGCGCAGCCCGTAAGTGCGGAGGAAAGAATGGTTGACCTGAAACAAACATTGAGTCGCTTTTTATCGATTCCTGGAGTGCGGCAAGCTATCCTTGTAGGACGTGATGGCCTGATGATTGAAGGACTAACCCGTGATGGTAAGGACGATATGGAGGCTGTTGGAGCTATCATGACTACTGGCATAGGTACGGCTGAAGCTCTGGGGCAAGAGATTGCACGTGGTGGTGTCGTAAGTGTCATTATGGAATACGAAAATGCCCTGGTCAGCGTCGAGCCTCTGGGCGACTTTGCCCTTATGGTCACTCTTTCCGACAACGCCTCTAATATTGCCCGTGTGCGTCATCTCCTCAAAACTAGTCGTAATGAAATTCTTGAAGCTCTTGATATAGCATAACTGTATTCCTTTCTAAAAGGTGTACGGAGGGCGGCCTGTACATGGAACAACTAACGAATCTGGTCATCTCGGACCGGGAACTCGCTGTCATTTCAACTGCATTAAACAAATTAATGAATGACACCAACGCCACTTCGGTCATGTTGCTCGACAAAAGTGGTCAGGTTATTGCCTCGCAAGGGACAGGCGTCAGGCGCAATGCTACCTCATTAGGTGCGTTGCTGGCCGGTGCTTTTTCCTCCTCGCGTCACATTGCTGAATTGCTCGGTGAGAAAGACTTTCGCACCATCTTCCAGCAAGGCGTCCATGAAAATATCTATACCACAATGATCGGAGAGCAGTGGCTGCTGGTTATCGTCTTTGATAAATTGACCCATATTGGCCTCGTCAAAGTCCTCTCCAAAAAAACCTCCGATGAAATGGGACGTATTCTAGAGCGCGTGCGAGCTGATACGTCACGTACCAAATCCTCTGTCATCAACGTTCAATTTCGCTCTTCAGTCGAAGATACCATCGACCTGCTCTTCCGTGATTAAATAGAGGATTTGCTCACTTATGGCACTCATTAATATTGCGACGCAAGAAATTCACTGTAAAATAGTCTATTATGGTATCGGCTATTGCGGTAAAACCACTAACTTGCAGTACGTCTTCAAGACCATTAACCCAACCGTACGGGGAGACCTGCTCTCGATTGCCACTGAGACCGAACGCACCCTCTTCTTTGACTTTTTACCGCTTGATCTGGGTACCGTCCATGGTTTTCGCACACGCTTTCATCTTTACACTGTCCCTGGTCAAATCCTCTATGAGCGTACTCGCATGGCTGTTCTCAACGGTGCCGACGGCATTGTCTTCGTTGTCGATTCGCAAGCCGAAAAGTTCGAGGAAAACATTCAAAGTATCTCTGAACTGGAGATGAACATGCGGCGGCTTGAGAGAGATCTCGCCCATTTTCCCTTGGTTATACAATGGAACAAGCGTGACATGCCCTCAGCCCTGCCGATCCCTGTTCTTGAACGCTATCTCAATCGTCGCCGCGTCCCTAGTTTTGAAGCTGTGGCCTACCAGGGTCGCGGCGTCTTTGCCACCCTGCGAGCCATCAGCAAAAACGTCATGGCTCAACTATAAACGCATGCTCTCTTCTATGAAGATACTTGGCCTTGATTTCACCAGCTCTCCCAGCCGCAGAAAACCCATCACCTGTGCTATCTGCACGTTGCAAGATCGCTGTCTCTCTATGCATACCAGTCAAAACATGCCCACCTTTGCCGACTTTGAAGCCTTTCTGCGTCTCCCTGGCCCTTGGATAGCTGCCCTTGACTTTCCCTTTGGCCTGCCAACTAAACTTATTGCTAACCTGAACTGGCCAGCTTCATGGCAAAGCTACATCTCACATATCGCTTCTCTAGGTAAAACAGGCTTTGAAGCCACTCTCGCCACTTATATAGCTCAGCGTGTCTCTGGAGATAAACTACACCTCAGAACAACCGACATCCTTGCGGGCGCACGCAGTCCCATAATGTTGCATCGCGTGCCAGTAGCCAAAATGTTTTTCCAGGGTACACCTCGTCTTCTTGCCTCAGGTGTTAGCATCCTGCCTTGTCATCCCACTGTGGACGATAGAATAGTCCTCGAAGGCTATCCTGTCTTGGTTGCCCGCAAATGGATTGGGAAACAAAGCTACAAAAGCGATGAGCACAGCAAACAAACACTCGATAAAGAACATGCCCGCCGAATTCTTGTGCATGGCCTGCGTTCTCAGGAATTTACTACGTATTATGGCCTCACTCTCAACATATCAAACGAAATGGCTGACATGCTTATACATGATCCCATGGCCGATAGCCTTGATGCCCTCTTATGCGCTATCCAGGCAGCGTGGGCCTATAGACAACAAGATAATGGATATGGTATATCTGTACAATGTGACAGCAATGAGGGCTGGATTATCGATCCCACTATACTGGGTCTTTCACAAGCTCATTGATTTCTGCAAAAATGTACCGAGCGGTAAAAAATTCGTAAACTGCCTAAACTAACACACTCATAATCCCTATCAACGTCACTCCACCCCCTATAATCGTTGCTAGCGAAGGAATCTCATGCAACAACAAGATTCCCAACAACACTCCACCTGTTACCTCCTGTGTCGCAATCAAGTTAGCATATGTGGCATGAACCTTACGCACAGCTGCATTATAAAGCGTATGCCCCAGACCCAACGGAAAAAGCCCCAGGGCCGCAACCGCGACTATGGCAGCCAGAGGATATGTGTGCTGAAAGGCAAAGTAGAGTATCGCAGGTAATAGCCACAGAGCTGCCAGCCCATATACATTTGTTGTATAGCGAAACAATGGATGTCGATCACGCTCTCCGCGTCCGGCGATGGAGTAAATGCTAAAACACAGTGCCGACAAGACTGCCAGCCCATCTCCCAGAAGCATACATTGCCCATGCAGCGAGCAGGCTCTATAATGCGTTTCAAAACCGGCCATGATCGCTACTCCAATAATGGTGAAGACAATACCAATGTACTTGCGTAACGGCAAGGGTTCGTGCAAAATCAGTGCCGAAAAGAGGGACACAAAAATGGGTGAGGTATAGGTAATTGCCAGTGCATGAGCAATCGTAGTAAATTCTACTGCCGCAATGTAAAAAATAAAGTGGAGCGCGGTCACCAACCCATAAAAAAGAAAACGTGGTACCTGATAGCGTTTGAGGAGCAGCGATTGATGCGTGATCAGACCCATGATTGCCACAAAAAGCGTCGCAATCGCTAATCGCCAGAAAGCAATTTCCACTGCATTGAACGGCTGCGACCAGCGTACAAAGATCGCGCTGGTTGAGAAAAAGAAAACCGCCACACACACATAAACCAGCCCAATAGTTGACTGTTTTGATGAAGCTGAAGGTGTCGGCAGTTCTTGCTTAGATAAGGGTTTAGCTTTCATATTTTATCTACAATCACGACTTATCTGCGCAAGGTTGCCACCAATCGTTGTGGTTTCAACACAAGATCAAGGGCATCAGCAGGTCCAAGAGCCAGCACATCAGCCGCTTGTAGTGCTTGAATTGCTATCCCTTCTGCTGCCAGCACCGCTACACCGATAGCCGCTTTCGCCAGCATACCGATATCATTTGTACCGTTCCCAAAGGCAATCACAGAAGCTGCACCAAGCTGTTCCACGTAACGCGCCTTATCTTCACCATTGGTGATCAGTTGGAGCGGGTAGCCCAGAGTATGTTCGAGTTCTGCCAGTTGACCATGCGTACCTGCCGTCAAGAGATGAATAGCAAGAAGATCGGCCAACATATGTAACCGATCTCGCACTCCCGGCAGCACATGGCCATCAACGGCCAGTGTTCCATTAATATCAAAAACTGCATGCTGCAGTTCAAACACCCCTCTCTGGGGCACTTCTAGCTGTAACATTATTTCCTATAGTCATAAACTATCAATGGCTAGCTGATGGCATATAAGCGTTTACACTGGTAATCTTCCGCGCACTCTGCTGTTGCACCCATGCCTGCCAGAGCTAGTGATGCCGAGAGCCGTATAGATCGAGATAAGTGCTTATCGCAAGCCATATGCTGCAACTGAGGAATCGTGTCTGCATCGTGAAGGAGAGTTAACAACCAAACAACACTCTGTCGTTTCTGAGCATCATCATTCTGGAGCGAGCGTACCAACTGGGTAGCAAGCTGTTTACCAAACTTTGCCATGCCAGAGTACAGGTGTTGTCGTATTTCACCAGTAGTCAGTGTTGAGGTACTGGTCAGGTCTATCAAAGTGTTTATGGTCTGCCGAAGCTGTCGGCGCGACTCCAAAACTTCAAGCTCCACAAGGTTCCAATGCCGCTCAGAGGTATCACCCCCTGTTTGGAACAAACTGGTGCTCTTTTTTCCCATCAAGATTTGTCCTTTCCTGAAGTTTCCGCAACTTCATTTCGGTGCTGTAGCCACACACTCTCTTGTATACCTGAAAATGTCCCCTGACGAGTTGCAACCATCTCCAACAGGGCTTGTAGACCCTGTCTGGCTCCATAATGCTGTCGTTCGCTGAGCGTCGTATCAGCAGCAAACTCGTCCTCATCTAGAGTCAGTGTTTCACCTTTTGGTGTTACCCACACATCAATGAACAGATCAATTTGCTCAATACGATCTTCGAAGAACCGTGCCGGTTCAGCCATGTTGCAGTACCAGCCTTTTCTCACTCCAGCCGCGTTGGCAATATCAAAAATATTGAACCACTTATCGCTGTAATAATATTCAATAAAACGATCTCCTGGCTCAAAGCGCGTATACCCAAGCTCTTTTACCCCATGAGACCAATAGGCTTGAATAATCACTCCGTTCGCACGCTGTTCTATCACCTCTCCCTGATACTGGATTTTCGTTTCCCCCCGTGGGTTCTGTTTGACAACTGTGATCATGTTGCTCGCTTTGCTAATGTGACGCCTCTTATCTTCACTCTCCTCATAGAGTAGTGTACCCCAAATCTACCTAATATGCAATGTTTTTTGCCATGAGGGGTGGGAGTCATATTATTGCGCCAGGCATGATGACCGCAAGGGTCATCACTACTATACTTCGGCTTCGTAGGCGGAGGCATTCGTGTATAGTAGTGATGACCCTTGCGGTCATCATGCCGCGGAGGGGCGCTCATCATGCTCACCATGCCACGCACTCTGCAAAAAAATGAAACGCACCCTGTCTCTCACATCTCACTTGTAGAGTTTAGTCTATCAACTCCGTCACAATGTCCAGCAGCTTATTCAACCCAACCGGCTTACTCATGCCCACAATATGCCGACCTTGCAGATCATGCTCAAGCACACCGGCAGTGGTCATAATCGTCGGTACAGCTTCCAAACCATCGATGGCATGCAGGCGATCATAGAGTTCGATCCCGTTCATGTTGGGTAGGTGGTAATCAAGAATAATCAGATCTGGCGTCACTTCTTTAACCACATCTAATGCTTGCAAACTATCAGGAACGCATAATGCCTGATACGGCGTCTCTTGTTCAATCGCGTTGCACAAAAAAGTCCCAAAGGCTGTGTCATCCTCAACGATCAAAATCATTTTGGCCACGATTTGCTTGCTCTTAGAAGCCTCATCTTGATAATCAGCCATACCTCTACTCCACCTTCTCAGTTACGATCAGTGCATATTTACTCTTTATGTCACGTTCCAGCATGGGATTTTAGTTTCATTAGCTGCTGTAGGAGCGCACTTTATTTCGGCTCTTCTTTGGACCGTGCAATCACCTCTCTGAGAGCAAGACGGACATCACCTTTACCATTTGGGTGAATCTTCCCCATGCTCTTGCGCTACAATCTCCTATATATGTTATACTGTGCCTATGTTAAACCTTGACTTTATTCGTCAACATTCTGATGTTGTGCGCGAGGGATTGGCTCGCCGTCACGAATCTCAAACTATAGATGAAGTGTTACGCCTTGCCGAGCAGAGACGCGGCTTGGTCATGCGCTGTGATGGGCTCTATAATAGCTTGAAACCCCTTAAAGAGACTGTACGTACCATTCCCGTTGAGCAACGAGCAGACATAAACAGGCAGATAAAGGCCATCACACAAGATATTCGCCAACTTGAAATGTACATTGTGGATATTGACACACGCCTGCAACCTCTGCTACTCAGCCTGCCTAATCTTCCTCATCAGTCTGTCCACGATGGGGGTGATACAGGCTTTGACCGCGAACTGAGGCGTTGGAGTGACCCGCTTACCTTTTATTTTGAGCCAAAGCCGCACTGGGAACTCGGTGAGCAGCTAGGCATCATTGACGTCGAGGGCGGAACAAGAATTGCCGGTAGCCGTTTTGTCAGTCTCAAGGGTGCTGGTGCACGCCTGGAACGTTCCCTTATCTCTTTCATGCTGGATGTGCATACCCAGGAACACGGCTATACTGAAGTGTTGCCTCCCTATCTGGCACGTCGTTCCGTGATGGTAAGCGCTGGTCAACTGCCAAAATTTGAGGAAGACGTCTATGCCTGTACCGAAGATGAACTCTATTTGAACTCCACTGCTGAAGTACCTCTGGTCGGCCTGCATAGCGATTCCATCCTATCTCCCGACACCTTGCCCTTGCACTATGTGGCCTGGACAACCGCTTTCCGGCGCGAGGTTGGCTCTGCTTCACGGCAAACACGTGGCCTCTTGCGTCTCCACCAATTCAACAAAATTGAACTTTTTCAACTTACCGTTCCTCAAGACTCATATGAAGCACTTGAACAGATGCTTGTGCACGCGGAGGCCATCTTGCGCCTGTTGGAATTGCCCTATCGAGTAGTAGTCCTCTGCGCCGCCAATCTACCTTTTGCATCTGCGAAAACCTTTGATATAGAGGTCTGGATGCCAGGACAGGACTGCTATGTTGAAATTTCGTCCGTCAGCAATGCTGAAGCATTTCAGGCACGACGAGCCAATATTAAATATCGCTCCGGCAGTAGAAGCCGTGCCGAGTATGTGCATACTCTCAATGCATCTGGTCTGGCTGTGGGACGAACTATGGCAGCTATTCTGGAGACTTATCAACAGGCTGATGGCACTATCATCATCCCGAAAGTACTACGTCCCTACATGGGCTGTGCCTTGCTCTCATAAATACAAATAAGCGTAAAGTATGCTTAAATAGCTCTCTGCATGGTCCTAATGCACAGAAATAAACGCAAGGATGAGACAATTTTCCGTCAGGGCTTCCATTTGGAGTGAACTTGTGGTACACTAGCCCACGGAGAGATGGCAGAGTGGACTATTGCGGCTGTCTTGAAAACAGCTGGGTTAACCGCCCCGGGGGTTCGAATCCCTCTCTCTCCGCTAGTAAGGCCCTCAAGCCTTTTTATTTATTACGCAGTTTTTGTAGGGTGGTGAATTATTGTGTCAGTTATAGGTACGTTAGAGCAGTTAAGTCTGCCGTTAGTCTTGCAGAGAATCGAGAGTTTTTCAAAGACAGGGCTACTTATCATCAAGCAAGGCATACGTTGGGTTGAACTCTATTTTAGAGATGGTCGCTTAATGTGCATTGGACCGATTCCGCCTACTACAACACTGGGAGAGCGGCTACTACGAGCCGGGGTGGTGAAACCATCCCTACTCCAAGAAGCTATCCTTGCAACAGGTCTGGATCAGCCCGGTGAGACGCGTTTAGCCCTCACCCTGATGGATCTAGGCCACGTGAGCCACGAAGGATTACGCGTATGGGCCGCCCAAGAAGCTACTTGCGTATTGCAAGTTCTCCTTACTTGGCAAAATGGTGACATCCATTTTGAGGACGGGCAACAGCCCCCCCCTGATCGTCTCCTGGTCGCGCTTTCACCTGCAGCCTTGCTACCTGTCATTTCTCCCATCCAGCCTGCTCAGTCTCCTCGGCCTTCTCAGCTTAGCCAGACTGAAGTATCGCCTCTTGAAGTACAACAGCAACTCACATCTACACCTCCTCCTGGCTCTTTAAGCGTTGCTCAGTTGATTGGGGAGCCCCTAATACCGATCTCTAATAGTGGAGCATTAGCGTTGGCATCGGAAGCACGGGTGTCTACAAGTAGCTTATTTAATAACTCTGAGGCACCAATGCCACCTTTGACGCCACCGCAACGCGTCATACATCCACAACCGCCCAAATGCGTCAACACATCCTTTATGCGACCGGAGATGGTTCTCCTACCGGTAGACCTCTCCAGCTTGCGTCAGCAGAACCCACAATTGCAAGTGACGCCCGAACAATGGCGCCTACTTACCAGGGTTGATGGTCGCACCTCTTTACAAAACATTTGTCAAGAACTGGCTATGTCCCCTGATCTTGTACGCCAAGTCGCTGGTGAATTAATTGCTCTTGGTGTAGTTCAGCCCTCTTATCCTTCACAAAAAACACCTATGCATGAATTGTCACCCGTTTCACGTGATTTTATTACCTCTGGCCTTGGTAATGGTTACGTTTCTCCTGGCTATGCGGCTATGCCACCTCAGCCATGGAATGTGACTACTCCCACGACTGATGCATTGCCTCCGGACTTTGCCAATGTTACTCCCTCCTTTGAAACAAAGTCACAATGGGGCAACGGAGGGAACGGAGCTACCTTTGTACCGGGACGAGGATGGGTTGCTACTCCCCAACCCCTACAACCTGTACAGCCTGACGCTTCATTCTATACTGGCAGTAGGGTCTACACACAGGTAGACATAAAACGCTAAGATATGGTTCAAATAGAGGTGATAGTCATGTAAGCTCAAAACTGCCCACCTCTGTTTGGAGACTGTGTGAACCATGCCTAAAATCAGATAGCTGGTGTGAAGTTGGAAATGTTGTGGACGGATGATACAAGATATATTTTGTGCAGGCATGATCGTTGGGCGTAGCCATGCTATGCAAGAGGTTGTTACACTCATACGCCAGGTCGCTGCTTACCCAAAGACGACCATTTTGTTGCAGGGTGAAAGTGGCACAGGTAAAGATGTTGTCGCTCATGCTATTCATGAACTTAGCTCACGAGCGCATCATCCCTTTATTCCTATCAACTGTGCTGCTATTCCTACTACGCTCTTAGAAACCGAACTTTTCGGCGTGGAGGCTGGGGCATTCACCGACGCCAAAATCACCCGTGAAGGGCACCTTCTCCGAGCCGACAGGGGAACCCTCTTTCTCGACGAAATCGGTTCTATGCCCCTTGTTTTACAAGCCAAACTTTTGCGCTTTCTGGAAACTCGCACCTTTCGCCGTGTTGGGGGCACCAGAGAACTACATGTCGATTTACGTATCGTCTCGGCCACGAATGTTGACCTTAAAGCCGCTGTTGCGCATAAGTCTTTCCGCGAAGATCTCTTTTATCGGCTGGAAGTGATCACCATCCCTTTGCCTCCGCTACGCGCACGATCTGAGGACATTGAGTTGCTCGTTGAACACTTCTTGCAATTGCACCACGCCGAAGGTCTACCTCCTTTACGTATGAGTCCGGCAGCAATGGAATTGCTCTTACGCTACACCTGGCCCGGCAATATACGTCAGTTGCGCAGCGTCATTCAGCGTTGCCAGATTATATGTGATGGCCCTGAGATTTTCCCACAACACCTGCCCTTAGAGATCCGTAATGCCAGTAGCAGCGCAGCCTTACGCCTTCAAGAGGTACAGGAGCAACTCTCTCTACCTCCTGAAGGTCTCGACCTGCGTGCCTTCTTAGCCGGAATTGAGCGCAAGTTTGTGGAAGAAGCTCTGGAACGCTGCCACGGCAATCAGGTGCAGGCTGCTACTCTCCTCAATATCTCGCGTGACCAGTTGCGCTATCGCTTGTCACATTAAAAGCAGGTTACACTTCAGGCCAATTCAGCATAATAGCCTTTGCTCTATCGCCTGGGTGTACCTCAACACCACCTTCAGGCACAATCACCAGTGCATTCGCATTCAACAGTGAGGTCATAATATTTGAGCCTTGATTGCCGGTTGTCTGGGCTACAAAATGACCATCGCGCCACTCGACTCGCGCACGTACATAGTGACGGCGCATCGCTCGATCACTCACTCCATCTGCTACAATTACCTCTACCTGTGGGCGCATCAAACGTGTATGCCCCAGCATCTTGCGTATCACCGGACGCCCAAATAATTCAAATGTCACGGCTGTCGATACAGGGTTGCCAGGTAAGCCCAGCAAGGGTATCTTGCTAATATGCCCGAAAGCTACCGGCTTACCAGGCCGCATATTAATGCGCCAGAAATGCATCTCTCCCTGTTCCGTCATAATGTTTTTCACCAAGTCAAAGTCGCCCACAGAGACTCCGCCAGAGGTCAAGATCAGATCGTGCTGCATCGCCTCCGCGAATTTCTCACGCAAACTTTCCACGCTATCACGCGCCACCCCTAAGCGGTGCGCTACTGCCCCTGCCTGTCGGACCGCTGCCTCAAGCAGATAACTATTGCTATTGCGAATTTTCCCCGGCTGTAAAGCTTCATCCACATCGATCACCTCATCGCCCGTCCCCAGAATTGCCACATGGGGTCGCCGAATGACCGGTACTGTTGCCCATCCCAATGTTGCCAGGACTCCGATTTCCCACGGCCCGATCTCGCTGCCCCGCGCCAGTACCGTTTGTCCCTTATGCATATCCTCACCTGCCGGTCGCACATTATTCCCCGCTGGCACCGCTTCTAAAATCTCTACCCATGGACTATTCGGCCCTTCAGAGCGGGTCAGTTCCACCTGAATGACAGCGTCGGCTCCCCCCGGTACCGGCGCACCCGTCATAATCCGCATCGCCGTTCCCTCAACTACCTTCTCTTCGGTCACATATCCTGCTGCTACTTCACCAATAATCTGCAAACGGGGTGGCTCACCGTCGCGAAGCTGGCTATCAGTACTCAGTAGAGCGAAGCCATCCATGGCTGAATTGTCGAAGGGGGGAATGTCTTCCTGCGCTACTACATCCTCGGCCAGGACCAATCCCAAGGCATCGGCCAGGGGTACATGTGTAACTGGCAGTACCGCAATGTTGGCTAAAATACGCCCCAGAGCCTCTTCTACGCTGATCATGCTTGTCTCCTCTCTAAGCAAATACAATAGAGAAAAGCCTGGCAAACCAAATAAAGGTGGGTATGCCAGGCTTTTCCTCTAAATAGTACCTCGTACGGGAGTCGAACCCGTGGTCTCCGCCTTGAAAGGGCGGCGTCCTTGGCCACTAGACGAACGAGGCATACATTCAAGCCACAGGTAGGATTGTACTCTATTGCTGCTGCTTTGTCAAGCAAAAATCCCTTTGGTTATTTGCCTCTTGGCATGTATAATACAATAGACCAGATTTGATAATACGCTATTTCTTCTCTTTACTAAAGAAAGTGTACTCTCATGGCAAAAGCAAAACAACGTTCATCCTCAGCGGCTCAACGGCGCGAGGAAGTAAAAAAACAACGACAACAGCGCATGGCCCCCTCTCCTAGCACGTCATCCCGCTCTCGTACTAATCAACGAAGACGCCGCCAGGGTAATCAGCTCCCATGGGGACTGCTGGTCGGTGCAGTCTTCGTCATTGTAGCCTTTATCGGCGTCTTCTTCTATCTTTCCCATCAACAATCCTCAAATAGTGGCATAACTACTCCCACTCCGACATCCCCATCTGTTCTGAATGCTCTTACTCACGTCAGTCCGACGGTACTGGCGGCTGTTGGCACTGGTGGACAGAACAAAGCACTGGTTCCGCTCAAAGGCAGCTCTGGCAGTGCTACGCCTCCGTTTCTGACCGGTCCCACCGGTAAACCGGAAGTTTTCTATGCCGGTGCTAACTATTGTCCCTATTGTGCCGCGGAACGCTGGGCCATGGTGGTTGCCCTCAGTCGTTTCGGTACATTCAGCAAACTTTATCAGACGACCTCTTCGGCCAGCGATGTGTATCCGAGTACACCCACCTTCACCTTTTATCAGAGTGAATACACCAGCCAGTACATCGATTTTGTTCCTCTTGAAGAGACTACCAACCAACCAGATGGTTCCGGTGGCTACACCCTCTTGCAAACGCCAACGGCTGATCAGCAGAAACTTATCAGTACCTATGATGCCCCTCCTTATCTCTCCAGTGCGGACAGTATTCCCTTCATTGATATTGCCAATCAATATGCGATGCAAGGGGCCAACTACAGTCCCCAACTCCTTGCCAATAACTCCTGGGATTATATTGCTGGGCAGTTGTCGGATAAAAACTCGAATATCACCAAAGCTATCGTTGGTTCAGCCAACTACCTGACCGCCGCTATCTGCATTGCCACCAAACAGCAACCTGCCAGCGTCTGTACTGCTGCTCCCATTCCCCAGATTGAACAATCGCTGGGAAAAACTGCATTCGATGCCACCGGTCCGCAGATGAGTTTTGTATTCTCCCAATCTGATATACTGACACGGAGGCAAGATTAGGCTGCAGAATATGTTTTCATATCAATAATGGTACGACCTCTGCCAGTTTTTGGATAGATTAGGCTTCCTCTTCATCGCCTGGCTGCTGTAATGGCTTCATGATCTCTGGCGTCTTCCCTACAGGTGGATGTACCCATGCTTTCACCCGCAGATACAAGGCCATCAGTCCACCAAACCATAAGCCGCCATAAATGTAGCCAGCCATCACGTCACTGGGCCAGTGTGCGCCGAGGTAGATACGTGAAGGACCGATACAGACAATCAAGGCGGTACAGATGGCGATCAGCGCATTACGCAGCCTGCCGGAACGCCAGTTGCTAACCAGCAGATAGATCAGCAGACCAAAGAAATTGGTATAGTGCATCACATGACCACTTGGGAAGCTTGGCTCATTGATGATACGTACTACACTCACGAGTTCTTTAGTCGGTCGTGGACGTTTGATCAAATACTTGACGAGTGCATTCAGCAGATTCGAGGAAGTAGTCAGCAACAGAAAAAGAGCCTCCAAACGGAAACGCAAGGCCCAGAAAATACTGGCTATACAGACGGTCAAAGGTACCACTAATCGCGGAAACCCGATCTCAGAGACACCGATCATGAAGCGGCGGAACCAGGGATTCTGCTGTTTTTGCAAAGACTTTGCAATTGTCATGTCACCTGGGAAGAAATCGGTGTAGCGTGCAATAAATGAAAACATGATCGCCCCTAAAAGGACCCAGATATAGAAGGCCAGAAATATAGTGCCACGCGACACAGCCTTCCGCCCGGAAACCGAGGTCTGGGCTGCCACCCTTTGCGCTTCGCTTACTGCCGGTTTGACATTTTGCTCGACGACTCGTTGTGCCTCAGTCACCATCGGCTTCACGTTCTGCTCAACAGTCGAAGCAATTTGTGGCAGGATATCGCCAGGGGTCGGCAGTGCTCCTGGCGATGGACCAGCATTGTTGTTAGGTTGAGATGGATTACTTGCCATAAACTGTACCTTTCTTCCTGGCTTTAGCGTCTGCGACTACTGACTGCTAATGGTAGAGTCTTGTTTGTCTTCTGTTCGTTGCGTAACCCTGGAGCTTGTGTGGCCGATACACAAATGTGTAATGCACCAGGAATCACGCCTATAGTGGCCGGAGTAGAGCCATGCGGCTGGCCATCTGCCTGAATCGCTAGCGGGTACTCGCTGCTAATACGCATCGACTTCACCCGCAGGTAGCGAATCTTTGGCTGAAAGTCGCGCCGCCCCTGGCTAATAGAGATAGCATGCTTAATATATTCCAGCTTACTAAAACGCCTGTAGATAACGACATCCAGCATCCCATCATCCATCACAGCTTGAGGTGCAGCTGCAAAGTGTGCTCCATAATAAGGGGCGTTACAGATCGTCACCTGCAAGGCATGGTAGGATCGCTTTTGAGTCTCGTCAAATGAGATTTTCAGCCGGGATGGCCTATATGTAAGCAATGTAAAGAGACCGCCAATTGCTCCACGTACCGTCGAAAGAAAATGTGATTGCTTAATTTCCTCCGCTGCCGGAAAGAGTGCCGCTTCCAGACCAGCACCAGCAACTTCAAGAAAGATCTGCCCATTGATATGGCCTACATCAATAGCATGTGACTCTCCCTTACCAATGATAGCACATGCCTCTTCAAGAGTAGAAGGGATGCCCAAACTATGGGCTAGATTATTCATGGTGCCCATAGGAATAATGCCCAATGTGCTTTCGCTCTTGATCAAGCCACTCGCCACCGCGTGAATTGTGCCATCGCCACCGGCGGCAATTACCAGATCGATGTGTTCGTCGGCAGCCTTTTTTGCCAGCCCTTCTCCGGGATCCTCAAACGTTGTATGCCACACCTCTGGCTCTATACCATAGGTCTGCAACGTTCTCAGAATAATCTCCTCATTTGATTCTGGCGTATGTACTTGTGGCTCAGCGAGTGCCGATAAACCTGATGTTGGGTTCAAGATTAAAACTGTCCGCATATTTATGGTATCCTTTACAGGGAGAGAGTCAGAATACAGTTCACTTTGAAACACGCAACGCAAGAGCAGAAGGGATACAAGCCATGTCGAAACTTGCCGAGAATATACCAGATACCCATGGCATTAACTTCTATACCGCCGACGCCGATCTCGCATTCCTCCTCCAACAGCACCTTTCAGTTCAGGAATTTGAACTGGCGCACCCCATTCTTATTCACATGGGGGAAGTTGCCTCGCAAAAAATGGATCCACTAGCTGAAATCGCTAATCGTCAAGGTCCCGTCCTCATGCAGTACGACAAACGCGGCCAGCGCATCGATGAAGTCGTTTTCCATCCAGCCTACCACCAACTAGAAAAGATCGCCTACGAAGATTTTTCCATTGCTGCCTGTTGTCATCGAGCAGGTGCCTTGGGCTGGCCTGGTAGAGTTCCTCAACCCGTCAAATTTGCCCTTGCCTATCTCGGTATGCAAGCCGAATCTGGTGTCTTCTGTCCTGTGTCTATGACCGATGCTCTCGCCCGTGTCCTCGAACGTTACGCCAGCAAACCCCTTCAACAACGCTTTTTACCTAGCCTGACTGCCTTCACTATAGCCGACCTTCAACAAGGGGCCATGTTTTTAACTGAGAAACAGGGCGGCTCCGATGTTGGCCTCACCACAACCGTTGCTCGCCCGCGCCAACTCGATCAGGCGTCAACGCCTATCCTTCAACCAGAATGGGAACTCTGGGGTGACAAGTGGTTCTGCTCCAATGTCTCCGCCGATCTCATCCTCACCCTTGCCCGTCCCGAAGGTGCTCTCAGTGGTACGCGTGGCCTTGGCCTCTTTCTTATAGCTCGAACGCTTGATGATGGCACACGCAATGCCTACACCATTCATCGCCTCAAGGACAAGCTGGGCACACGTTCTCTTGCTACTGGTGAAGTCACTCTGCATGGAACGCAAGCCTATCTGGTTGGCAGTCTTGAACACGGCTTTGTCCAGATGACCGAGATGATCAATCTTACTCGCATCTGGGCCGCTATTGGCTCACTGGCTGCTATGCGCCGTAGCTACCTCGAAGCAGTAGTGCATACGCGCCAGCGTATCGCCTTTGGACGTCCCCTGGCTGAACATCCGCTCATGCGCCGCCAGTTGATAGACCTGATGATCGAAGTCGAAGGCTGTGCTGCTTTCGCTTTTGAAACAGCCGCCGTCTTGGAGCGTGTAGACCGCTATAGTGCTGAAGAAGATCGCCGCCTATTACGCATCCTCACCCCACTCTGCAAATATTACATCCCCAAGCGTGCAGAATATGTCACTCTCGAAGCATTGGAAATGCGTGGAGGCAATGGCTATGTCGAAGATTGGGCCAATCCTCGCCTGCTGCGCGACGCCATTGTCAATGTCATCTGGGAAGGCTCCAGTAACGTTATCGCCCTGGACGTGGCACGTGCTTTGGCTCAGGAAGGCGTCGGCGCTGCTCTCTTCACCCTGCTTCACCAGCGTCTCCAATCGCTCCGCCATTCCATCACCGTACCAGCCGCCCAAAAAGTGCGAACACTCTTGCAGCAACTAGCTGATCGCCTGTACTCCCTCACCACCCTCGATCCCGAAACTGCTCAGCTACCCCTGCGCGGCCTGGTTGAACGCTTAGCCCAACTCACGATTGTGACCCTCTTGTTAGAACAAGCCGATCTAGAAATATTGCGCGGCCCCACCGGCACGGGCAAGCGCAAATGGCTCATCGCTCTCCTATACCTCCGTCGCCACATCCTCGTTCACCCCGATGGCTGGGCCGCCGACAACGATCCCACCTCTCTCAATCACTTCGATGCGTTGGTGAATTGGGAAGCTATTCCGGTTGGATGATCACTGGCTTGCATAGGGAGGATCAGTAGCCAGAAAGCTCTTCAGTGCGGCCAATTCCTTGTCCCTCCACAATGGTGTGCAGGGTTTGCTCATCATAGTGCCAGGGAAGAGTATCTGGACTTCGCACGAATGAGGCAGAGAACTCGTGTACGCCGTGACGAGGCTGAAGCGCAAGTTTCGCAATCCCTTGTGCAGTTAATCCGCATGCAGTACCAGCCTCCAATACCTGATGAAGTGCTTCAACAATCAAGGCTGGATCATCAACGTGTCCGCTTCGCCTTGCCTCGCTGCTCTCTACCTCGAAGAGTGGTTTCACAAGTGTCAGTACCTGTCCCTCTGAGGCAAGGAGAGTAGTAGCTACAGGTAGTGCTTTGGTGAGCGAGAGGTAGGAGAGGTCCAGAGTGATTAATGTCGGAGGTGGCTCAAGTGTAGTCAAGATCGGATCGCTCAGGTTAGTTCGTTCAAAGTTCCGTACCCGCGAATCGGCACGGAGGCGACCTATGAGCTGACCATAGCCGACTTCGACAGCGTAGACCAAAGCCGATCCATGTTGTAACAAACAATCCGTGAAACCGCCTGTAGATGCACCACAGTCAAGTGCAACCCGTCCTGATACCTCGACAGCAAAGTGCTCCAGTATTGCTTCCAGTTTGTAACCCGCTCGACTGGCGTAGGGAGACTTTCTGTGGATACGTACCTCTGCGTCATGCGCAACACGCATACCAGGTTTATCGAGGCAATGATCGTTCACCAGAACTTTTCCTGCCATGATCCATCGACATGCTTCGTCACGATTCTCGAAGATACCACGTTGCACTAACAAGGTAGCCAGAGGAACTTTTCGTTTGGGGTGTGTTTCTTTCTCGTGTTCTGTCATAGCTTTGTATATGTTGCTGTCTAACTCTAAGAGAAACCCTTATCACGTTGCCACTCGGAAGTAGAAGCCCCAATAGCCAAACCATTGACCATGATGATCAGGCGATGTCGCACTCGTATCATCAGGGACGTTCCTCCTTTGCTCACTGCTTCACACAGCGTGTGCTGTTGTGTTTTATGGGAGTAGTATACCATAGATATGTGACAACAGTGTATCAGTAGCAAGCCGATAAAACTTTCAAACTATTGACCAACCTCACTCCCACGTGATACACTATGCAAACCTCCACGGCTAGTTCTTCTGCTTTGCTAGCGTAGAGTCAACACGGGATAGACACGGGCTGACCTGGCTACTCCGCATAATCGCATGCCTAAAAAACATGCCTTGCTAACCAGTACACCCCCTCTGCGGTGGGTTACTGGGTTTTTGTGCTGTACAAAAGGGAGTGCGTTCCAGAAAACCAATCCCCAGATTAACTATGGAGGTGTCCTTTACCATGCTCACCGCTCACCAAACATACCCAACAAAGGGAGGTGATACCATGTGGCGTTTCTACCTTGAAGTAGCGCGAACCGCCTTTCGCCGCCAACTCATCTATCGCTGGGCCAACCTTGCTGGTCTGCTCACCAACGTCTTCTTTGGCTCCATCTTCAGCTACGTCGTACTCGCGCTCTTTTCTGCACGCCCTCATGTTGTGGGTTACGATGTGCGCGACACCTTGCGCTACACCTGGCTGGTGCAGAGTATGGTCATGATCGTCCTCACCTTTGGCTGGTACGACCTCATGCTCACTATCCGCTCAGGGGCAGTCATCTCAGACCTGAGCAAGCCCTGTGACTTCTACTGGTACTGGTTCAGCCGCGAATTTGGGCGCAGCATCTACTACATTTTCTATCGTGGCCTCCCTACCTACGTCGCTGGTATGCTCCTCTTTGGCTTCGGCTTTCCCACCGATTGGCGCAACTGGCTCATTTTTCTGTTCAGTCTGCTCTTAGGCTCATCTATTGGCATTGCTTACCGCGTGCTCTATAATGTCATCGCCTTCTGGCTTCTCGAAGCACGGGCGATGGGAACGCTCTTTGTCGTCGTTGCCCTCTTTTTTACAGGGAGCTATGTTCCTATTCCCTTCTTCCCATCCTGGCTACTCGCCATCACCACATGGCTTCCCTTCAATGGCCTGATCAATATACCTGTGGAGATACTCCTGGGTAAAGTTTCCTCCAGTACCCTCCTCTGGGAGCTTAGCCGCCAGATACTCTGGGTTCTACTCTTAACGCTCATTGTACGCCGAATTATAGCTATCGCGGCTCACCGCGTCATTGTACAAGGTGGTTAAAAAAAGGAGAAAATGCGTATGTTGCAAAATATATTCGATGATCTACGTCTCTATACTCATCTGCTTAGCACGCAAATCCGTGCGCAAGCACAATATAAACTCAACATGGCTATCGATATTGGCACCTACTTTGCCGTGACGAGCCTGGAATTTGGAGCCATGCTGCTCTACTTTGGCCCGTTCCCTTCCATGTTTGGCTGGAAAGTTGGCGAAGTTGCGCTCCTCTACTCCATCATGTGTATCAGCTTTGGTATCGCCGAGATGTTCGGTGCTGGCATAGACCTTTTCCCTGATACCATTCGCCTGGGTGAGTTCGACCGCATCTTACTGCGTCCTGCCAGTTCCTTTCTCCTCGTTGTGGGTAGCGATTTCCGCCTGCGCCGCCTGGGGCGCATTTCTCAGGGCATCATTGCCATGTTCGTTACTCTGCGCCTTTTGCCCGACCTGCACTGGACACTGGCTAAGTTTATCGCTCTCTTGCTCGGTATCGGTAGTGGTTCAATCCTGTTTATGTGCGTGCTTGTGCTCGGTGCAACTCTCTGCTTCTGGACGGTTGAAACCACTGAACTGACCAATATCCTCACCTATGGAGGGCGTGAGATGCTCAGCTATCCCATCGTCATTTACCATCAAATCTTGCAACGCTTTTTTCTCTTTGTCGTCCCTCTAGCCTTTAGTTCCTACGTTCCTACCTGCTACCTGCTCGGACGCTCTCTACCCTTTGGCCTGCCCAATGAGGTTGTCTTCATCGCACCACTGGTAGCCCTTTTATTCGGCCTGCTAGCTGGAGCCATCTGGCAATTCGGCGTTCGTCACTATCAAAGCACTGGCAGTTAATCTATTATCGCGTAGGGGCTCGTGTGGTCGCCCGCTTGCTGATACATCGATAAACACAGCCATAAATAAAAACCGGAAAGGAAACTTCTCATGACCATGATTCAAGCAAACAACCTCAGCAAAACATTTCGTATAGCCAAAAGACGCCCTGGCCTCTTTGGCGGTGTGCGTAGCATCGTTGACCCCGAAGTACGTACTGTTCAGGCCGTCCATGACCTCTCGCTGCATATCGAACGAGGTGAAATGATCGGCCTCATCGGCCCCAACGGTGCTGGCAAAAGCACCACGATCAAAATGTTAACCGGCATCCTCGTTCCTACAGGCGGCACTATGAGCGTCGCTGGCTTGAATCCCACGCGCCAGCGACGCGAACTAGCAGGGCGCATCGGCGTCGTCTTCGGCCAACGTTCCCAACTCTGGTGGGACCTGCCCCTCATCGACTCCCTGCGCCTTCTGCGCCACCTCTACCGCGTCCCGGAGGATCGCCATACCGCCAACCTTGCTCGCCTGCGCTCTATGCTTGTCCTCGACGAATTTATTGATACACCGGTCCGCCAACTCTCCCTCGGCCAGCGTATGCGTGGCGACCTCGCCGCTGCTCTCCTGCACGATCCCGAACTGCTCTACCTGGATGAGCCAACCATTGGCCTCGATGTTGTAGCTAAAGCCCGTATTCGTGAATTCCTGCTCACCATCAACGCCGAGCAACATGTCACCGTTCTGCTCACCACGCACGATATGGATGACATAGAGACCCTCTGTCCGCGTATGCTGATCATCGATCATGGTCGCAAACTCTACGATGGGGCTGTGGCAGACATTCGTACGCGCTTCAGCGGTGAACGCACCCTCATCGCCGCTCTGGACTCCGCCCAACTGGCAACCTTAGCACGCAACGCACAAGGACAACCCATCCTGCCGGATTTACCTGCTGGCGTCCACCTCACCCATGCCGAAGAGCCGCGCATCTGGCTCAGCTTCAGTCGTGACGCTCTCCCCGCTCACGAACTGGTCGCATGGTTGGGCGCATGTTACCATCTACGCGACGTCACTTTCCAGGAGCCAGAGATAGAAGACATCATTCGCCGCATCTATGAAGAAGGGCTACTCCTTCAGGACGATGATAGAGTGCAACAAACAGCATAAAGAGAGTGCGGTTCATTTTTGCTCAGAAAATAAACTTCTCAACATCTTCTCGTAACTGGATTGTGTGGTGTTGCTCAAAATTCATAACTCATCATCCGCTATAGGGTCGTGAAGCCAGCTTCTTCCCCAGAGGCGGCGAGAACTCTGCTGTGGTGTTGCTCTTTCCAAGCCTATTCATATGTTGAATAAGCAAATGGTAGGCCATAACGTATCAAGAAGCCGAAGCTTCCTGATCGTCGGGCAGTGCTTCAGAAAAAGGGGAAACTCTCTCTATGGGTGGAGAGATAGTCTCGTAATTGTCTCTGACAAGCGTAGATCAAGCTGGTACTGCCTCAAAATCGCCTATCAGATCACCGACCAACTTTTGAATTTCACGCAGGCGACGTTCTGCCACCTCTACATTCTCCAATGCCTGTGCCAAAATACGAGCCTCAATTGAAGAGAAGGACTCCTCAATTTCGGGATCAATCGACCCCCCAAGTAGCTCCAGTGCGCGATTCAGCTTGGTTTCCGCGATTCCAGTTAACATAGCTCGTTACCTCTTGCTTTTCAAAGGGTTACACACTGTTTCGATATGACTATCTATGTGAATGGTATAGCCCACGAACGAACACGCACTCTATAACACAACTACTTTCACTACTCAATACGGTAAACCCCGGAAATTAGTTGCACCGAGTAACCTTGCGAGCAAATTCGGTTCTCTTGTAGAGTATAACGTACTTCTCTGTTTATATTACATGAGATACACAAAAATACCAAATCACTTAACCAAGAGTCCTACTCTATAGTATTAGAATGACATGTAGAGGTGCGATTGGTGGGTGGGCAATAACCGTACTGTATCCTCACTGATCGCACCTCCCATCCTATTTCACGACTACTGTCAAATTCATACTTGTATGTATTGTACAGAGCAAATGAAATGTTCCGGCGGTTGTAAATGGCCCGATATCATGTGACTCACCGCTGGTAGTGAAATTCAGATTCACAGCTGGAGCTCCTGGCTCCTGCGCTAACTTCTGTGCCCCGCTGGCATCCCATGTCCCATTTTTAATAATATGTGGTACTGCCACATCATCAACCAGAGTCAGTTTTGAGCCTTTCGCAATAGTGACCGTGGACACCAGAAAGTTTGTATTACCCATATGGACCGTGTTGCCACCCCCTCCGCCACTGTTATTGCCCTTGCTTGCCGAAGCGGATGGCGTGCCGGGTCGTGCACACGCAGCCAGGAGAATACTGCCCATCGCTAAAATAACTAGGAGCACCATTAGCAGCCCAACTTGCTTGTTCCTCATTAGTTACGTCCTCTCATAATACCTTTTATCGTACTTATTCCCCTCTTATGAGAGTCTCTGGATCACGACCACAAAATATGCAAATAGAAGAGCCTCTCTGCCTGGGAATAATCCTGTTCCTACTCTCTATATTGTAATCTATATCATAGAGGCAGATGCAAGTTGGTAGGAATAAGGCAACTACCTGATCTTCTGTCGGGTTAGCACCTGACTTGGCTCTGCTTGGCTGTGTGCGGTTCGGTTTTTTGCAGGAAGCCTGCGAGGCATGGTAGGGCGGCATTATGAAAGGTAACAAAAGACTTACGGTCGTGGGAGCGGCGGCATTGATGACGCCAGTGCGCCTGTGAAGGGGACTGGCGTCATCAATGCCGCCCTACCGTCTTTTAATGAGCCGTGTCCTGCTTGGCTTGTCATTATTATATCTCAACAACATATAAAATTTATTAAAATCAATTAAAAATTACATTAAATACTGATTAAAAATACTCTATGGTAGTGCTTTATTAATTGACTTTTATCGAAGTACTATGCTATACTAGGTATGTGCTTGTAAGGATGTAAGCTACAACAGCAGAGTACTCTTTTGACCCAGATATAACGTGTACCTTGATAGATTGGGAACAGCATGTACGTTCCCTCGCTAACTAAGAGCATAAGCAGTTAGTCTTCTAAAGGAGGATAATATTATGGCAAACAATACAGGCTTAGCAGAGCATCATGCCTCAGTCACGGTCGATGCTCCTGTACATCAAGTATATGGTATGTTTACTCACTTCAATGACTTTCCGAAATTCATGAGCTTCGTGAAGGAAGTCACCTACTATGATGAGCAACGCAGTCACTGGGTGGCTGAAGTAGTTGGTCGTCATGAGTGGGATGCGGTAAATGAGAATTGGGTTGAGGATCAGCAGATTGGCTGGCATTCGACCTCTGGCCTCGAAAACTTCGGTAGAGTCACCTTCCAGCCTATGGGAGTGCAGCAGACTCGTGTTGATGTCTTTGTCAACTACAATCCACCTGCCGGAGTCCTCGGCGACCTCGGCGAGAATCTTGGTGTTGGTAGTCGCTTTGACTCTACTTTACAGCACGATCTGGACAACTTTGCGCGTATGGTGCATCAGGCTCCTCAAGGTGCTCTTGATCCCACTTCGTCTAACTACCTCTTTCATGAAGGTAGTGCCGCTGCCAAGGGTACAACAACCCAGCGACAGAATGAGACCATGGCTGATCAAGGCAGCTACCCCCAAGGGAACTCTCAGCAGAGTGATTATCAACAGGGTAACTCTCCCCAGCAGCAGGGCAGCTACTCCCAGAGTGACTCTCCCCAGCAACAGGGCAATTACCCCCAAGGGAACTACTCCCGGAGTGATTCTCAGCAGGATAACTATCCTCAGCAGCAGGGTAACTACCCCCAAGGGAACTACTCCCAGACCGATTATCAACAGGGCAACTCCCCCCAGCAGCAGGGCAACTATCAGCCTGATGCTGGCACAACGTACTCAACTGGCACTGGTAGCGACTATACGACGGACCGTGGCACTGGCTACACATCGGATACCCCAAACACCGACTATGGCACGAATCGCCCTGTGATGGATCGAGATATTATTAGTGGTAACACTCCCCGCGATCGTGAGAATGTGACACCGATGCCACCCGATACCGGGACATCCAACCCTGTCATGCCTCCTGATCGGGAGCGTACTGACTACTAGACCAATTCTGATAAAAGAGAACACAAAGACATGGTGGGCAACCACCGTGTCTTTGTGTTCTTTCCTTTTTGGCCTTGAATTTATTCATTGTTGAGCTTGACTTTTTTGACACATTATGGTATACTTTGAAGTGTTCCGAAGAGGAACAACGTTCCAGGGAAACGAAGAAACCTTGGCACAGGGTCTAATCCCTGCATTGGTACATATCCGAAAGGAGATTCTATGAAACCAATGAAGAAACCAGTTCGCCTTCTAGGGATGGTGTTTCAAATTGACTAGGAGGGCCCGTAGAAACGGGCGAGCCGAGCCTCTGAGCGTCTGACCAGTACCTGCTTTACCGCGTCTAGTTCTTGTTTACATAGAATAGCCGGTCTTTACGACGACTTTCGTCACGGGTTGGCAGAGGTACGCAGGGGAAAGTTGCTAAGGGCATACCGATTATATCTTGCCCTCTATGTTTGCAATATAATCTCGGTTGACGTGATACGGGAGTTGTGCAGAAAAAAACACACAGGGGCCAGATCCTTTGATCTGGCCCTTGCTGCTGTTCATCGCATTATTTTCTCTATCTCCATCCCCAAACTGGCAAAAACAAAAGAGATTGGCAACCTTCAACGCACCAATCTCTTCTATTTCCATATCGGAATATCCATCATCATCTTATCTCAAAGCAAACACAACCCCATCCCACAATGCCGTAGTATAGTAGTGACGACCCTTGCGGTCGTCAAGGGGTGTGGCCATCGTGCAGGGCCGACTGCGCCTACCCTTCCCCCAACGACAACACCGCCATAAACGCCTCCTGCGGAATCTCCACATTACCCACCATCTTCAAGCGCTTCTTACCTTCCTTCTGCTTTTCCAATAGCTTGCGTTTACGTGTGATATCACCACCATAACACTTCGCCAGCACATCCTTACGCATCGCCTTCACCGTCTCGCGGGCAATAATACGTGCCCCAATCGCTGCCTGAATCGGTACCTCGAACAACTGGCGTGGAATAAGACTGCGTAACTTCTCCACCAGCGCGCGCCCCTGCGGGTATGCCTTGTCGCGATGCACAATCAATGACAGCGCATCCACCGGATAGCCATTCACCAGAATATCCAGCTTCACCAAGTCGGCCTCATAATAGCCCGCAAAGCTATAATCCAGCGAAGCATAACCCTGTGTCCGCGATTTCAGTTGATCGTAGAAATCCACAATCAACTCCGCTAATGGCATCCTATACGTCAACAACACCCGCTCGGCCTCGATATACTTCATCTCCTGGAACGTGCCACGCCTCGTCGTCACTAAATCCATAATCGTCCCAATATAGCGCGTAGGCGTGAAGATCGAAATATCCATCCACGGCTCTTCAATCTTTTCAATATCACCCGACGCCGGAAAATCTGACGGGTTATCTACCTCCACCGTTGGCCCATTGGTCGGTGTCACATGGTACTCTACACTCGGAGCCGTGGCCAGAATATCCAGATTGTACTCGCGCTCCAAACGCTCCTGAATAATCTCCATATGCAGCAGACCTAGGAAGCCACAGCGGAACCCAAAGCCCAGAGCCGTCGAAGTCTCTGGCTCATAGAACAGCGAGGCATCATTCAATTTCAAGCGATCCAGCGCATCTCGCAACAAAGGGTAATCGCTGCCCTCAACCGGATAAATACCTGCAAAGACCATCGGTTTGGCAGGCTTATACCCCGGCAAAGGCACAACATGTCCCAGCGCATTTGGCACCGTCACCGTATCACCCACCCGGCAATCCTTGACATGCTTAAAGCCTGTAGCGATATAGCCAACCTCACCTGTTGTCAGTTCGTCCGTCGAAACTAGCTGGGGATGAAAATAACCCAACTCCAGAATATCAGTGGTACTGCCCGTAGCCATCATAGCAATACGCTCATTGCTGCGTAACTGCCCATCCACGATGCGTACATAGGCAATCACGCCCTTGTAGGCATCGTAGTGTGAATCAAAGACCAGCGCACGCAATGGCTGATCCGTTTCACCTTTAGGAGCAGGCACCTGCTGTATAACGGCTTCGAGAATATTCTGCGTACCGATACCCTCTTTGGCCGACGCCAGGATACACTCCTCCCTCGGTAAGCCAATGACCTCCTCAACCTCCTGCATCACCTTCTCGGGATCGGCACTGGGTAGATCAATCTTATTGATCACCGGAATGATGGCTAAATCGGCATCCAGAGCTAGGTACAAATTTGCCAGCGTCTGTGCCTCAATACCCTGCGCCGCATCGATCACCAGCAGTGCCCCTTCACAGGCAGCCAGACTTCGTGACACCTCATAGGTAAAGTCCACATGTCCAGGGGTATCGATCAGGTTCAGTTCGTACTCCTCCCCATTACGTGCCGTATAGCGCATTCGCACAGCCTGTGCCTTAATTGTAATGCCCTTCTCGCGCTCCAACTCCATCTGATCGAGCGTCTGCTCCATCAAATCGCGTTTCGAGACTGTCCCCGTATACTCCAGTAGGCGATCCGCCAGAGTAGACTTGCCGTGGTCAATGTGGGCGATAATACAGAAATTTCGAATATGTTGCTGGTCAGTCATTGCTCAATAATTCCTCCGCACAGCACCTCATCACCGTCCGCACCTCCATAAAAAACAGCAGCCTGTCCCGGTGTGATCGCACGTTGTGGGCGTACAAGGGTTACACTTACATGTTCCCCTTCTAGAGGAGTAACAAGAGCCGGTACTTCAGGAGCCTTATAACGGACCTGTACCTTTGCTTCAAATGGCTCAGCCGGTACCTCTCCGCTCACATAGTGCATCTTGCTCACCGTAAAGTTGGTCTTTTCCAGTCCCGCCGCCGGGCCGACAATCAGTGCATTCTGTCCTGCATCGATCTTCAACACATGTAATGGTTCCGGTGAGGTAAGGCCCAGCCCTTTGCGCTGTCCAATCGTATAAAAGGCCAGCCCACGATGACGACCCAATACCTTGCCGTGCAGGTCGTAGATCGGCCCAGGCTTCGGCAAGCTAATCAGCCGCTTTCCCTGTCCTGCCGTCGCTACTCCCGCACCAACAGATACAGGTTCGACTTCATCCCCTGCCTTGGCCATGGCAGCATCCGCATAGCGAGAGATAAAGCCACGATAATCGTTCTGGGCCACAAAACAAATCTCCTGGCTCTCTGCCTTCGTCGCCACTGGCAAGCCACGTTCCGCTGCCATTGCCCGTACCTGTGTCTTTGTATAGGGACCTAACGGGAAACATGCATGTGTCAACTGCTGCTGATTAAGCACATGCAGCACATAGGACTGATCCTTATCAGGATCAAGACCCCGGCGTAACCGCCGCTTGCCTGTCACCGGCTCATCATCTACGCGCACATAATGGCCCGTTGCCAGGTAATCTGCATCGAGGGCCAAGGCCCGTTGGAGCATCACCGTAAAGCGAATATGTCGGTTACATGTTAGACAAGGATTGGGCGTGCGCCCCGCCACATATTCTTCATAGAACATATCCACAACTGTGTGCTTAAATTCCTGCTCAACATTCACTAGATACAGAGGTATATCCAGCATACGTGCCACGCGCCGCGCATCGTCCACCGCTTCCAGCGAACAGCACTTATTCTGCACGACCCGCTCAACGCCATCGTCTTCAATCACGCCCGGTTCCGACCACAGGCGCAACATAATCCCTATTACCTCGTGCCCCTCTTCCTTCAACAATGCGGCAGCGACCGAGCTATCCACGCCGCCGCTCATCGCGACGACTATCCTCGCCATAATACATTGCTCCTCTGTCTCTTCATCAAACCTCCGCCTCTGGATACCCCTAGCTTCAGCTCTGGGGAGGAAAGAGGCGTTCCGCGGTTTGCGAGGCAGGGTTGGGTCCCTGCCTGGATGATTAGCCCCTTGCGGGGGAGCCTTTTTAGCAGAAAGGCTCGGAAAACTGTTGCTCGATGACGAGCCACCGTGTCAATGCACGGGTGATATGACCCTTCGCGATGGCATATCCG
>WNFX01000588.1_pt1 | contig 56941 bp, 49 predicted proteins | sample 5400111 | NCBI WGS metagenome assembly WNFX01 (sample SAMN13153363, study PRJNA577476) | soil metagenome | isolation source: 40 cm soil or saprolite under grassland replicate 1 | place: USA:California | collected 2016-06-15
CTGCGGCGGCTGCTCACCAGGCCCGGTCCGGATCCGCCGCTCACCGTGGACCCCGGTCTTCGCCCCGAGGGCCGTCAGGGCCCGCTGGTGCGGACGCTGGCCTCCTACGCCGCGTACTACCTGCGGTGGTCGGCGCCCTGGGAGAGCCAGGCATTGCTTCGAGCCCAGCCGGTCGCGGGCGACGCAGACCTTGGCGCACGTTTTGTCGCGCTGGCCGACCGGTTGCGCTATCCGAACGGTGGGATCGACCGCGCAGCCGTTAGGGAAATTAGGCGGATAAAAGCCCGGATGGAAGCCGAACGGCTGCCGCGCGGCGCCGACCCGGCCCGGCACCTGAAGCTCGGCCGCGGTGGCTTGGCCGACGTTGAGTGGGTCGTTCAGCTGCTGCAGTTGCAGCACGCTTACCGGGTGGGTGGCCTGCGCACCACGGGAACACTTGCCGCGCTCGCGGCGGCAGCCGAGGCGAAGCTGATCGCGGACGCGGATGCGGATGTCCTTGCCGCGGCGTGGCGGCTGGCCACCCGGATCAGGGACGCGGTCATGCTGGTGCGGGGGCGGCCGGCGGACGCGCTGCCCCCCGCGCCACGCGAACTCGCCGCAGTCGCCCGGGTGCTCGGCTACCAGCCGGGTGAAAGCGGTCAGCTCATGGACGATCAACGGCGCGTCGCGCGGCGTGCCCGGACCGTGATGGAAAGGCTGTTCTATGACTAAGGCGATGGTCGCGTGCGCTGTCGCGCTGCTTGCCGCGGCATGCGGGGGGCCAAATACCGCGGGGCAGACGCGGCCCAGCAAGGCAGGCACGCTCACGCCGTCGGTCAGCGCGCGGCCGACCGCCCCGACCGCGTCCCCAACGCTGGTGCCGCCGGTTCCTGGGCGCACGGCGACCCGAAACCCCGCGCCTCATCACATCGTGCTCGTGGTGCTTGAGAACCACTCCTACGGTCAGATCATCGGCAACCCCGCAGCGCCCTTCGTCAACCAGCTCGCCCGCGATGGCGCCCTGTTCACCCACTCGTTCGCGGTGACGCACCCGAGCGAGCCGAACTACCTGGCCCTGTTCTCCGGATCCACCCAAGGCGTCGACGACGATAGCTGCCCGCACACGTGGCGCGCGCCGAACCTCGCGGCGAGTCTGGCGGCGGCAGGAAAGTCATTCACCGGATATGCGGAGGGTCTGCCGTCGGTTGGCTCGGCTGAGTGCGACAGCGGCGACTACGCGCGCCGGCACGTCCCCTGGGTGGACTTCGCGAACGTGCCAGCCTCGCAAAGCAGGCCCTTCTCGGACTTTCCCGCGCGGGATCCGGCATCTCTGCCCACGGTCTCGTGGGTCATCCCGAATGTGTGCCACGACATGCACGACTGCAGCGTCGCGACCGGAGACGGGTGGCTCCGCCAGCACCTCGGCCCCTACCTCGGCTGGGCCAAAACCCACCAGAGCCTGCTCATCGTGACCTTTGACGAGGACGACGGGAACGGCGACAACCATATCGCCACGTTGTTCGCGGGCGAGGGCGTCAAGCCGGGCAGGTATGCCACCAGGATCACCCATTACAACGTGCTCGCCACCATTGAGGCGGTCTACGGCCTGCATCGCGACGGGCACGCAGCCAGTGCCGCGCCAGTCACGGGCATCTGGTCCGGCCGGTAGGACGCGCGGGCGCGCGGCCGAACCGGCGCGGGCAGACGCGCGCGGGCGCACCGGCCCGCGCCGGTCCGTCCGCGCGCGTTGCCATGCGGGCCTATCGCGTCGCGTTCCTATCGCGTCGCGTTCCTGCGCCTGCGCGTGCGGGACGCGATGAGCCCCAATGCTCCGAGGCCCAGCAGGGCGGCGCCTGCGATAGTCACCGCCAGCACGGGAACCCCCGTCATGGGCAGCTTCGCCGGCGAGACGGTCCGGCCGGGCACTGCAAGCGGGGCAACCGGGGGGTTCGGCTTCATCACGGTGGTGAGCGTGGTTTGGCTGCCAGGAACGTAATTCGGCCCCGCGGGCGTTCCGGACGGCCCGCACAGGCACGGGCAGCACGGGCACATCATGTGCGTGATCCGCGCGGTCACGGTGAGGCGTCGCGGCACGGTGCGCGTCAGGTCATGCCGCTGGCCGCGCTGGCCTCCGAGCCGAGCCGCCGACCGGGCGTTGGCTTGCGCCCCTGGCGTCCGGCCCGTGGCGCCCGCCTTGCCCGAGGCGACTGCCACGTGCCGCCATACGGGCGCGGTAACGGCGGCCTGCACCGTTACCGCGGCGGTTCCCGCCGCGCGGATTCGGCGGACGGTGCATTTGACCAGCCGCTGGCCGGCGATCTTGCAGGCCGCGGTCTTCGGGCTGACAGCGACGTCGGCCAGGCCGCGCGGCAAGCTCATCTCGAACTGGACGCCACGGGCGGTCCGCCGCCCGTGGTTGGCGACGGTGGCCGTGTAGTGGACGCTCATGCCGTGTGTGGCGTGTGACGAGCCCGCGAGCCGTAGGCGCATGCGGCTTGCCGGCTGAGATGGCTGTGAGTGCCGAACGACCTGCAGGGTCGCCGTGGTCGTCGCGGGCGCGGTTTTGGCCGCCGCGCGCGCCGCGCCGCTCCGGCTCGCCCGATCGGGTGTTGCGGTCACGACGGCGTTCGCTGTGCCGGGCGCGGTGCCGCGGACCGCAAAGCTCATCCTCGCGGTTGCGTGCGGTCCCGCGGTGAAGGCGCACGCGGAAGTCGCTGCCTTGCGGTCGTAGGCGCAAGGCCGGGCTGGCGTCACGGCCAGCCTCGCGGTCGTACTCCCGGCTCGCCAACGGATCGTGAGCAAGCCGAGCTGCGACTGCCTCGTTTTGTTCGTGACCGCGACGGTCATCGTCATTCGGTGGCCGACGCCCATCCTTGCCGAGGTGGGCGTTGCCCGCACCGAGTAGGCGGACAATCGACCACGGCCTGGGTGCGCAGCCGATGCGGCTGCGACGGCTTGCGTGGCTGCGACGGCCCGTGTCGTCGTGGCGGCGTGCGTGGCCGTGGCGGCGTGCGTGGCAGCCATGGCGAGCGCGGGCGCGGTAATGACCGTGCCAAACACGGTCGCGATCGTCAGAAAGCGGCGCATGAAACCCCCGGGCTGTGTCTTATTGCAACCAGCTCAGTACAATGAGTAACTAGCCTACGGCCGTGTGAACGGCGTGTGTTGGATTTCGAGCTGCCGGTGCGTCGCGCCCTGGTGTCGCGGAGCGAGCGGGGTGCGGCGGCGCCTTCTGCAGGCATCGGACATGTGTGGACGCGCCGGCCTTACCCGGTCTAGCGTCGATATGTGACTGAGCCTCCCGCTCCCTCGCCGGAAACGGTCTCTGCCGCGCGGGTCCATTTGACCGAGCGGTTTGCCCAAGGTGTGGACGAGTTGCTGTGGGAGATGGAGAAGCAGCCGCTGCCCGACCTTGATGCGATCAGGGCCGTAATCGCGGCCGCGTCGTCCGGACAGGCCGCGGTGGTTGACGTGAGCGCGGCGCTGGTGGTTTTGCAAGCCGCGCGCCTAGACGTTGACCGGCTGGAATTTGAAGCCTTCGAGGCGGGGCGAACTGCCGGGATGACCGATGAGGCCATCGCCGCCGTGCTTGAGTTGCCCGACAGTGGTGCCGCACGGCAGCGGCACCTGTGGCTGCGGTCGCGGCATGCGCAACCGCGCGCCGAGGAAGCACAGAAGCGCTCAGGCCGACCGGGGGAGTGGCACGCTGCGGGCCGCCGTCGGCGTCGCGCGGGCCAGGCCGCGAATCGCGCGGCGGACAGCGCGCGGCGCCGTGAGCAGCTCAGCCGGGCGGTTCGGCGGGCGCGTGGGTCCAGGCGGAAAGACGCGGAACGGGTGTCCGGGCTGGCTGAGGAAGCTCGCATACTGGCAGGCGACCCCAGCGAACGGGTGGCTTTCCGCCTGCTGCGGGCAGCTGCCGCGCACGAGCGGACGGCGAACGCCTACGCGGAGCTTGCAAACGCGGACCGCAGCACTGGCAGACAGCTCAGGCGGAAAGCGAGCGAGTACCAAAAGGCCGCGGCCGCATACCGGCGTCTCGCCGATCACTACCGCGGTGACGACGCGCCTCAAGCCTGACCGGCGTTGCCGAGGTAGCCAGAGCCCTCGCCCACGTGGCTGGCGGTGAAGGTTGCGCGGCCCGCATAGGTTCGAACCGATGCCGCGCGCCGCCGGGCAAGCCGCCGAACTGATCACCGCCCACCAGCCCTGCCCCGGCGGGCGCAGCAGCGCCCACGACAACGGCGGCGCGGGGCAGTTTTCCACGTGTCGGCGAAGACCACGCTCGACGACCATGGCCACCTGTGGCCCGACCGTGACGAGTCGACGCGCGCCGCCGTCGAGGCAGTTTTCCAAGATCGTGCGGACTCAGTGCGGACTACGGAGATCACCCGATGATATTGCCGCAGGCCAGCGGCACCAGGGGAGCTAGCAGTCGAAGTAGAGCTCGAACTCGTGGGGGTGGGGGCGGAGCCTGAGCGGATCCAGTTCGGCCGACCGCTTGAAGTCGATCCAGGTCTCGACCAGGTCCTCGGTGAACACGCCGCCGTCAAGCAGGTACTCGTGGTCTGCCTCAAGGGTGTCGAGGACCTTGTCCAGTGAGCCGGGCACCTGAGGAACCGCCTTCGCTTCGTCGGGCGGCAGCTCGTACAGATCCTTGTCCACCGGCTCAGGCGGCTCCACCTTGTTCTTGATCCCGTCCACGCCGGCCATCACCATCGCCGAAAACGCGAGGTAGGGGTTGCACGACGGGTCGGGCACACGGAACTCGGCTCGTTTGGCCCTCGGGTTGCTGCCTGTGATCGGGATGCGCACGCACGCGGAGCGGTTGCGCTGCGAATAGACCAAGTTGACCGGGGCCTCAAAGCCGGGCACCAGGCGGTGGTAGGAGTTCGCCGTCGGGTTGGTGAAAGCGAGCAGGGACGGTGCGTGCTTGAGGAGCCCACCGATGTAGTAGCGCCCGACGTCGGATAGGCCCGCGTATCCCACCTCGTCGTAGAACAGCGGAGCGCCGTCCTTCCACAGACTTTGGTGGCAGTGCATGCCGGACCCGTTGTCGCCGAACAGCGGCTTGGGCATGAAGGTCACTGTCTTGCCGTGCTGGCGAGCAACGCTCTTGACCACGTACTTGTAGGTCATCAGCCGGTCGGCCATCGTGAGCAGTTCGGCGAAGCGGATATCGATTTCCGCCTGCCCGGCGGTGCCCACCTCATGGTGCTGCATCTCGACCTGGACGCCGCATTCGATCAGGCTGCGGACCATCGCGGAGCGCAGGTCGGTGTAGTGGTCCATCGGGGGCACCGGGAAGTAGCCGCCCTTGTACCTGGGCTTGTACGCGAGGTTGGCGCCACCTTCTTCGCGCCCGGTGTTCCATGCGCCTTCGACCGAGTCAAGGAAGTAGTAGCCGCTCGCCGGGCCAGTCTCGAAACGGGCAGAGTCGAAGATGTAGAACTCCGCCTCGGGCCCGAAGTAGGCCGTGTCCGCGATCCCGCTGCCACGCAGGTAGTCCTCGGCCTTGCGGGCAATGTTGCGCGGGTCGCGGGTGTAGGGCTCGCCGGTCAGCGGGTCGTGCACGAAGAACGTCAGGTTCAGCGTCTTGTGCTGGCGGAACGGGTCGAGGTAGGCGGTCGTCGCGTCCGGCAGGAGCAGCATGTCGGACTCGTGAATCTGCTGGAAGCCGCGGATCGACGAGCCGTCGAACATAAGGCCATCGGTGAAGACCTTCTCATCGAACGCCTCTGTCGGCACCGTGAAGTGCTGCATCGTTCCCGGCAGGTCGCAGAACCGCACGTCGATGAACTGCACGTTCTCCGCTGCGATGAATCGCAGGACCTCGTCGGAGCTCGTGAACATCTGCCCTCCCTGAAAACAGCCGCGCTGACGCGTGCCCGTGCCCTTCGGTGTGGCCGTGTGGCCCTTTGGACGTTAGGGGTTCAGCATTTCCATGCCGTGTCCCAGGTGTTTCGCCCGTGTTACGGCCCTCCGGGAGGCGCTGCGGCGCGCGAATGCCAGATGTCTCTGGCCACGCGGGCCGCGATTCCCGTCGGGCCGCGGTCCAGATAACGTTAACGCGTGGCGGAACGACGCTGGGCCGGCTCATGGCTGAGCGGGCCCACAGGAGCTGATGGCGGCGCCTACCCGGGCGAAGGGCTCGGGTTGCCAGAACGCGGCTCCGGCGCGGTCGCCGGCTTCGGCATCCGGCTCGCGGCGCTGCTGATCGACTGGTTGCTTTGCACGCTCATTGCCCTGTTCGTCCTGCACTCGCAGGTGTGGACCATCGTGATCTTCGCGGTCGAGGTTTACCTGCTGACCGCGCTCACGGGTTTCACGGCAGGCATGCGGCTGCTCGGGTTGCGAGTACGGCGCCTCGACGGCAGGCCTGTCGGCTTTGCCTGGGCGGCGGTGCGGACCCTGCTCTTGCTAGCCGTCGTGCCCGCGCTCATAACCGACCATGACCTGCGCGGGCTGCACGACCGCGCGGCCAACACGGTCGTCGTGCGCGCCTAGCAGACAAGGACCGAGCCGAGCAGGTACGGCGGGCTGCGGGACAGGGCAACCGGGGGGACAGGGCGCCGGCGGGACAGGGCGCCGGCGGGACAGGGCGCCGGGGGGACACAGCGAGCCGAGAAGCGGCGGGCCGGTCAGCGCATCTTTGGCTTCGGCGTCTTCGGCATCCGCATGCCCTTCGGGATTGGCCCCCGCGGCGCCTGCAGCGTCTGCGGCAGCGCTTTGAGCCGGTAATTCAGCTCGGAGATCTGACCGCCCTTCAGGTTGCGCGGCAGCTTCATCACGTGCGCGTGCAGCCTCCTTATCGCCAGTTGCCCGTCGGCGTTGCCCACCTGGATGTCATAGATCGGCACGTCGTAGGCCACCCGCGCAACGCGCTTCTTCTCGGCCGCAAGCAGGCTCGCCAGCCTCGCCGGATTGCCCTCACCGACCAGGACGACGCCTGGTCGGCCCACCGCGCGGTGCACGACATCCAAGTTCCTGTTGCCGGTCACCGCCGGGGTGACCGTCCAGTTGCCACGCAATGTCTGCAGCACCGCCGCGGCGGCGCCCGGCTGTCCCTCGATCTGCGCGAACTGTGCGGATTGCGCGAACCTGCCGAACATGATCATCGCAGCCACCAGCCCGCCAAGCACCCCGAACGGGATGAGGAAACCGGCAAGCCCGGTCAGCAGGCCAACGACGGTGACCACCGCGATGATCCCGACGGCGGTGAGCGCGATAAGTGGCAGCGCCCTGGGATTGGCTTCCCGGACGATCTTCGCCACCATGCGGATCTGGGCGATCCGGCCAGGTTTTGCCGTATCGGCCTGGCCGCGGTTGGATGCGCTGGGGTCAGCGGGCTTTTTCGCCATGCACGGCAGGATACGAGGCTTGAGAGCCCGTTAGGAAATGGCGTCGGCCTGGCGGGCCTGCTGGCCGGCGGACGGGCCGGATGCGCCGTCGCGGCGCGCCATCGCCTCGCGGTACAGCCGCCCGGCGCGGTAGGACGACCGCACGAGCGGCCCCGACATCACCCCGGCGAACCCGATCGTGAGCGCGCGCTCGCGCAACTCGGCGAACTCGCCGGGCGGAACCCAGCGCAACACCGGATGGTGACGCAGCGAGGGCCGCAGGTACTGGGTGATGGTCAACAGCTCGCACCCTGCCGCGTGAAGATCGTTCATCGCCTCGATCACCTCGTGCCGCTCCTCGCCCAAGCCGAGGATCAGGTTCGACTTGGTGACCAGGCCAGCCTCGCGGGCGCGGGTCAGCACCTGCAGCGATCGCTTGTAGCCGAACGCAGGCCGGATCCGCTTGAAGATCCGCGGAACGGTTTCGATGTTGTGGGCGAGCACCTGCGGGCGCGCGGAGAACACCAGCGTCAGCCGTTCGGCATCGTTATTGAAGTCGGGGATGAGGAGCTCGACGCCGCAGCCGTCCACGGCGGTGTGGATTTGCCTGCAGGTCTCCGCGTACAGCCAGGCGCCGCCGTCAGAAAGGTCGTCGCGCGCCACGCCGGTGACCGTCGCGTAGCGCAAGCCCATCGTGGCGACCGATTCGGCCACCCTGCGTGGTTCGTCGGTGTCAAGCGCCGCGGGCTTGCCGCTGTCGATCTGGCAGAAATCGCAGCGCCGTGTACACACCTCGCCACCGATCAGGAAGGTCGCCTCGCGGTCCTCCCAGCATTCAAAAATGTTCGGGCAGCCGGCTTGCTCGCACACCGTGTGCAGGCCCTCCCGGCGCACCAAGTCCTTGAGCGCCATGTACTCCGGGCCGGTGCGCAGCCGCGTCTTTATCCACGAAGGCTTGCGTTCGATGGGCGTCTGGCTGTTACGTGCTTCCAGGCGCAGCAGTCGGCGTCCTTCGGGTGCCACAACCACGACTTCAGGGTACGTGCTCAGCAGATCGCCGCCGACGGCGGAACGCGGCGGGCGGCAGCAAAGGGAAAGGACTCTCGATGATCCTCAGCACGATGAACGACCTGCCGGGCTACGAGATCACCGAAGTCATCGGGGAGGTATTCGGGATCACCGTACGGTCGCGGCACATCGGCTCGCGCCTGGGCGCTGGCTTAAAGGCGCTCGTTGGCGGCGAATTGGAGGGCATGACCAAGATGCTCAGCGAGAGCCGCATCGAAGCGCAGGACCGGCTGAGTGAGGCGGCGCAGCAGCACGGCGCCGACGCGGTTCTCGCGATGCGCTTCGACGCCAACTCCCTGTGGGATCTCGGTCAGGAGATCTGCGCTTACGGCACTGCGGTCAGGATCAGACAGCTAACGACATAAGGTCCCTAACGGCTGCCGCAGCGCGCGTCTTGCCCTGCGTGCTGGTCAGAGCGCTACAGGCACTGAGCCGGGCAGGCCTTCGGCCCCGTCAACCTGGCGCCAGCCTGTCGCGCCGAGCACCTCGGCGATATGCCGCCGAACCGGCGGGATGACGTCGGGGACGGCGACCGGTCGCCGGGCTTCTGCGGCAAGCGTGGTCACCTCGGCGTCGCGGATACCGCAGGGCACGATGCGGTCATACCACGACAGGTCGCAGTCGCAGTTGAGTGCGAAGCCATGCGTGGTGACGCCCCGCGCCACCCTGATGCCGATCGCGCCCACTTTCCTGTCAGGTCCATTCCCGGTCACCCAGACGCCACTGCGCCCTTCCACCCGGCCGGTGACCACCCCGAACTCCGCGCACACCCGGATCAGGGCCTCTTCGATGGCGCGGACGTAGGCAACGACGTCGATGGGATCAGGAAGCTTGATCACCGGGTACCCGACGAGCTGGCCGGGGCCATGCCAGGTGATCTTCCCGCCACGGTCCACGTCGATCACTGGTGCCCCCGGGTCGCCAAGCGGGCGGTCCAGCGGGCTTGTGCGCTTGCCGGCTGTGTAAACGGGCTCATGCTCAAGCAGCAGGCACGTATCGGGGATGTCGCCGCCGCACCGCTGCTCGTGCAGCCGGCGCTGCAGGTCCCAGCCGTCGGTGTAGGGCACCGCGTCGCCGCCGAACCCGAGCTGAGCGAAGACAAGTTCTGCGCCCGTTTTCACATGTCCAGGTTAGCCCGCTGCCCCACCGAGCTGGCACGGCCGTTGTGAGTAACAGCGGGGCGAGGAACAGCGGAGGGTCGCCGAGGGTCCTATCGGGGCGGCGGCAGGGATCAACGCGAGCGGAGTTCGTTCGCGAGTGCGCTCTCGACGTCGGGGTGCAGGAACGTGTAGCCCACGTCGAGCAGGCGCGTGGGCAAGACCCGCGCGCTTGCGAGGAGCTCGCCCGCGGCTTCGCCGAGCGCCAACCGCAGGACGGGCGAGGGGAGCCGGAAAACGGCGGGGCGGCCCACGGCCCTGGCAAGCGCGGCGGTAAACGTCGCGTTGGTCGTCGGGTGTGGAGCGGTGAGGTTGACCGGCCCCGCGATGTCTTGTCTGTCCAGCAGGAAACCCATTGCCCTGACGACATCGGTCAGCATGATCCAGCTGATGTACTGGGCGCCTGGCCCGAGCCGCGCGCCGAGCCCGAGCCTGAACGGCAGCAACAGCCTGCCCAGCATCCCGCCGTGCCTCGAAAGCACGACGCCGGTGCGCATATGCGCCACGGTGATTCCGGCCTGCTCCGCCTGGCTGGTCGACGCTTCCCAGGCCCTGGCCAGATCGGCGAGAAACCCGCTGCCCCCGGATGCGGACTCGTCCACGGCGCGGGCGCCGGTGTCGCCGTACCAATTGATTCCCGAGCTGCACAGCAGTACCGCTGGACGCTGCTGCAGTCCGGCAAGCGCGGCGGCCAGGGCCGTGGTTCCCTCGACGCGGCTTGCGCGAATTTCTTGTTTCACCGCGGCTGTCCAGCGCCGGTCGGCCACCGGCGCGCCCGCGAGGTGCACGACGGCGTCGACGCCCTCAAGTGCGGCGATGGCGTCACGGCCGATCGTGGCGTCACCGCTGGCGGCGTGGCGAGGATTCCACCGGACCTCATCCGCCGCCTGTGGCGCCCGCCGGACCATGCGGAGCACCTGGTGCCCGTCCGCGCGAAGCTGGGTCACCAGACGCGGGCCGATAAGCCCTGACGAGCCGGTGACCGCGATCCGCATGTGACGACCCCCGCAAGAGCGGCTACAGGCCTAGCTCGGCCTCGAACGCGCCCTCCTCAAGGCGCATCTTCACCGTGGCGAGGAACCGGGCCGCATCCGCTCCATCCACCAGCCGGTGGTCGTAGGTGAGCGCTAGGTAGACCATGGACCGGACGGCGATCACCTCGCCGAGCGCCGGGTCATCCACCGCCACCGGCCGCTTCACCACCGCGCCCGTGCCAAGGATCGCCACTTGCGGCTGGTTGATGATGGGCGTGTCGAAGACAGCGCCGCGGCTGCCAGTGTTGGTCAAAGTGAAGGTTCCGCCGCTCAGCTCATCGGGACTGACCTGGCCGGATCTGGTGCGCCTGGCCAGATCGCCGATCTTTCTGGCGAGCCCGCCTATGTTGAGGTCACCGGCGTTGCGGATCACCGGCACGAGCAGGCCGCGCTCGGTGTCCACGGCGATGCCCAGATGCTCGGCATCGTGGTAGGTGACTTCGGACTTCTCCGTGTCGATGACCGCGTTCAGCTTCGGGTGCATCTTGAGCGCCTCGAGCGTGGCGAGCGCGAAGAACGGCAGGAACGTGAGCCGGATACCTGCGCGGGCCTCGAACTCGGACTTCGCGCGCTCACGCAGGCGGGCGATTTTCGTCACGTCCGCTTCCACCACGGTGGTCAGCTGTGCCGAGGTGCGCAGCGAATCGACCATCCGCTGCGCGATCACCTGGCGAAGACGCGACATCCGCTCTGTGGTGCCGCGCAGCGGCGACGGCTCCAGATCTGGCCGGGCGGGTAGCACCGGGGCGGATGGCTGCGGCCTGCCTTTTTGCTCGGCCGCCTGTGCGGCGGCGGATTCGCCGTCAGCCGGTGCGGGCGCCGAAGCAGACGTTGGCTGAGCTGAGGCCGCCGCGGTTGGCGCCGCGGCTTGGTCCGCAGGGGGCTGCGCTGCGGGTGGTTGCGCCTCCCGCTGCTGCGCGGCTTGCGCGGCCGCCTCCCGTTCCTGCGCGGCTTGCGCCTCCGCCTCCCGCTCCTGCGCGGCTTGCGCGGCCGCCTCGCGTTCCTGTGCGGCTTGCGCCTCCGCCTCCAGCTGCTGCGCGGCGCGGGCCGCGTCGAGCACGTCCTGCTTGCGTATGCGCCCACCGACGCCGGTGCCCTGGACCGACGCAAGATCGACGTCGTGCTCGACGGCGAGCTTTCTGACAAGCGGGGTGATATACGGGCCATCGGAAACGCCAGGAAGCTGCGTCGGGGGAGGATATTGTGGCTCGGCGGCACCTGGCGGCGCCTGCGCGGCCGAAGTGCCTGACGGCGCCGGGGGGGCAGGAGAGCCTGGCGGTGCCGGCGCGGTGGGTCCCTGCGCCGCGGGGGCGGGCCGCTGGGGCGCGGCTGCCTCGCTGGCGGCCGAATTCGCACCAGCTGACGGCCGAGACACATCCGGCGGGGCCTGTCCTGGCCACGGCGCGCGCGGCTGGTCACCGCCCGGCGCGCCCGCGGGCCGGCCATCGGCCCGTGGTCCATCGGCACGCGGGCCAGCTTCAGGTGGCGCGGCCGCGGCCGGTGCCTCAGCAGGCTGAGCCGGGGCCTGCGGCGACGCGCCTGGCGCCCCTTCGGTCGCCGGGGACGGTGCCTGTTCGGCCGCTGGCGCGGCGGCGTACGGTGACTCAGCGGGTCTTGGTGGCTGGGTTTGCTGAGGCGGCGCGGCCGCGCCGGCCCTTTGATCGTCGATCACCGCAAGCTCGGCGCCGACTTCGACCGTTTCTTCCTCGGCGACGGCGATCCCGCGAAGCACACCTGACGCCGGTGAAGGTATCTCGGTGTCCACCTTGTCGGTGGAGACCTCGAGCAGCGGCTCGTCTGTCTTGACGAGGTCGCCCTCCTTCTTCAGCCAGCGCGTGACGGTGCCCTCGGTGACGCTCTCGCCCAGCTGGGGCATTCTTACCGAGACCGACATGGGATTCAGCGACTCCTTAGTCACACTGCTCTTGTACTAGTGTGGCCGGCCGGACCCGAAGGCGGCCCGTAGGCGGCCCACAGTCGCCCCGAGGTGGCCCAGAGGTTGGCCCGAAGGTGGGCCAGAGGGTCCGCCCGGCCAGCGTTTCAATTAGCTACCCATGCACGTGCAGCGGCTTGCCGGCAAGCGCGAGGTGCGCCTCGCCAAGCGCCTCGGACTGGGTTGGATGCGGGTGGATCAGCTGGGCGACCTCGGATGGCAGCGCCTCCCAGTTGTAAATGAGCTGGCCTTCGGCGATGAGCTCACCGACCCGGCTGCCCACCAGATGGACGCCAAGCACCGGGCCGCCGCCCGCCGCAGAGATGATTTTCGCTGCCCCCTGCGTCTGCAGGATCTGGCTCTTGCCGTTGCCCGCCAGATCGTAGGTGAACTCCTCGATCTCGATGCCGCGTTCAGCTGCGGTGGCTGAGGTTATGCCGACCGATGCGACTTCGGGATCGCTGTAAGTGACTCGCGGCACGCCGTCGTAGTCAATGGGCGCTGGGCGCAGTTCGCCGAGCCGCTCGGCCACCATGATGCCTTCGGCGAAGCCGACGTGGGCAAGCTGCGGTGTCGCGATGAGGTCACCGATCGCCGAGATGGTCTCGACGCTCGTGCGGCACAAGGGGTCGACCTTGACGAATCCGCGCTCAACCTCCACCCCGGCCGCTTCGTACCCGAGGTCGGCGGACACCGGCGCCCGTCCGACGGCGACGAGCAGGAGCTCCGCGTCGATCGTCTTGCCGCCGTCGAGCGCGACGCAGATCCCATCGCCGGTCCTCTTCACGCTTTCAAACTTCGCGCCAAGCTCTTGGCCGATTCCGCGCCGCCGGAAGGCCCGCTCGACCAGCTTGGAACTTGACTCCTCCTCCAACGGCACCAGATGCGGCAGCATCTCGACGATCGTCACCTCGGCCCCGAACGACCTCCATACGCTCGCGAACTCCACGCCGATGACGCCGCCGCCGAGAATGACCACCGACTGGGGCACTCGGTCCAGGGTGAGGGCGTCGTCGCTGGTGATAACGCGTTCGCCGTCAAGCTCAAGCCCTGGCAGGGCCTTCGGCTGTGAGCCGGTGGCAAGAACGACGTGTGCGCCTTCGTACACAGCCTCGCCGACCTGGACCTGCGTAGGTGACACCAGCCGGCCGGCGCCTTCGACCACGTCAATGCCCCGGCCGCGGACCAGGCCGACAAGCCCTTTCCACAGCCGGTTCACCACCCGGTCCTTGTAGGCGTTCACCCCGGGCATGTCCACGCCAAGCAGCTGCGTCTCGATCCCGAAGGTCGCGCTGTCACGCGCCTGATCCGCGATCTCGGCCGCGTGAAGGAGGGCCTTGGTTGGGATGCACCCGCGGTGCAGGCAGGTGCCGCCCACCTTGTCCCGCTCGATCAGGGCGACGCGCTTGCCGAGTTCGGCCGCGCGAAGCGCGCAGGCGTAGCCGCCGCTGCCGCCGCCCAGGACGACGATGTCGTAGGCGCTGCTAGCCACAGAATGCTCCTTTTATCGATCCTCGCCAATTGTGAATGTCACAGTCGGCCGCCCGCCACGTCCTCGGCAATCTGGATCAGTGCCCTGGTGCCCGCACCGGTGCCGCCCCTGGGGGTGTACCCGTAAGCGTCTGCCTCATTGAACGAAGGACCCGCGATGTCCAGGTGCGCCCAGCGCACGCCGTTCGGGACAAACTCACGTAGAAATATCCCTGCAACGAGCATGCCCGCGATTCTGTCCGGCCCGACGTTGGCTATGTCCGCGACGGAGGAGTCGAGTGACTTTCGCAGCTCATCGGGCAGCGGCATTGGCCACATTTCCTCACCGGCACGGCGGGCCGCGGCCACAACAGCCTCGCGCACGCTGTCATCGCTTGCCATCACGCCGCTGACGCGATTGCCGAGCGCGATGAGCTGCGACCCGGTGAGGGTGGCGACATCGATGAGCAGCGCCGGCTCGTCCCCGCCCGAGCGCGCGAGCACATCGGCGAGCACCAGCCGCCCTTCCGCGTCGGTGTTGAGCACCTCGACCGTCGTGCCGCCATACGTGGTGAGCACGTCGGAGGGTCGCTGCGCCGTGCCGCTCGGCATGTTCTCCGCGAGCGGCATGTACCCGACCACGTTCACCGCCGGCCGCAATGTGGCGATCGCCTGCAAGGCGCCGAGCACCGCGGCGGCGCCGCCCATGTCGGATTTCATGATCTCCATGGCGGCGGGCGGTTTGAGCGACAGCCCGCCCGAGTCAAACGTGATCCCCTTGCCCGCGAACACCACCGTCTGACGGGCGTCCGGGTGCCGGTATTCCAGCCGTACCAGCCGCGGCGGGTTGACCGATCCCTGACCGACCCCCATGATCCCGCCGTAACCCTGCTCGGCGAGCTCCTTTTCGCTCAGCACCTCCGCGGCCAGACCGCGGTCAGCGGCCACGCGTTCCGCCACAGCCGCGAGATCGCCCGGTGTCATGTCGGCGGCGGGGGTATTGACCAGATCGCGCACCAACGCGATCGCCTGAGCGATCACCTGCGCCCGCCGGACCGCGTCTGCGGCGCCGTCGTGCTCGGTCAAGACGACCAGTTCCATCGTCGCCGGCCGGCGGGACGTGCGGTACCTGGCGAATTCATATCCGCCGAGCAGCGCGCCGAGCACCACGTCGGTCACCTCTGCGCTGTCGCGGGCTGGCAGCGCTAGACCGATCCGCTTCGTCCCATCCGCCGCCGAGGCGCCGCCACCGCCTCTTGTGCCGCCGGCAACCGCCCGAACCGCGGCGCCGGCCGCGCGGCGGAGCGTTTCGCCCGCGCGGAACGGATCGCCGCCGTCGCCCTTGCCAAGCCCGACCGCGGCAACCAGCGGCGCCCTCAATCGGTGCCCGGACGCAAGCTTGGTGATCTCCTCGCCCTTTCCCGTTGCGCCAAGTACGGTCAGGACGCTCGTCATGTCGTCGCCGAGCGCGGCTGTGAGGCGGTCGGCGCCCGGCGCCGGCAATGGCCCGTCGGCGCCTTCGATCACGCCGATCACGATGGCATCGACGTCGAGGGAGCGGGCGTCGGTGGTAGCTGCTGAGATCGTGGTGGTCACGCTGCCGATGTTAGTGCCACGCCCCCGATGCCCGGCGCCCACGTCGAGCCCTGCGCTGACCAGGGCGATATGGCGGCATTACGCGTTGGCCCCGCGGGCGATCACCGACCAGGTGCCGACCACCGCGCCATCGCTGATCACGAGCAGATCGTTGGCGAGATTGACCGCGGCGCAGACGTGGTTCGGAGCGACCGCGACCACCTCACCGAGTTCCGGTGCCGCAGTCTCCGCTTGCGCCGACCCGGTTGCCAGCATGACCGTCGCGTGGTGTTCAGAGAGCGCGACGATGCACGCATCTGGCCAGCCAAGCAGCCGCCCAAAGCCGCTGCTCCACGGCTGGCGGTCGGCGCCAAGCACCTTGCTGCCGCAGTCGAGCACCAGCCGTCCGGGCGCCGGGCGGCTCACCACGGTCGCGGCCGCGACGAGCGCGATCTGATCGCTGCGGCAGACTCCGAGCTCAAGCTGCTGCGCGTCATTGAACACATACACTCCAGGCCGCAGCTCGGTGAGCGGTGGATCAGCGCGCACGAGCGCGGTCGGTGTGGACCCGCCGCTGCGTTCCAGGTAGGCCACGTCCCCGGCGAGGCCCGCCCCTCGAAGCGATTCCGCAGCAGCGGAAAGGGCTGCCGCCTCCTGCGCCGCCGCCTTCTCGCGCGCGCCGGGAGCGTAACTGTGACCGGGAAAGGTGAAGACGCCCGCCACGGTCAGGCCGGCCCGCGCGGCAGCGAGGGCCACCTCACCGGCCTGGCCCGGCGCCACCCCGGTCCTGTGATGGCCGCTGTCGATCTCCACGAGCACCTGCGGTGGCCCGTCGCAGCGCGAAAGCGGCGCCAGCAGCGCGGCGGAGGTGGCTGAATCGATGGCTAGGCGGAGCGTAACCCGTTCCGCGACGGCACGCAGACGGCCGAGCCGGTCTCGCGAGGGCCACAGCGGATAGGCGACGAACAGGTCGGTGACCCCCGCGGCGGCGAAGGCTTCCGCCTCACCAATAGTCGCGACGGTCAGGCCCGTGGCGCCGAGACCGAGCTGGCGGCGCGCGACCTGCGCCGTCTTGTGCGTCTTGGCATGCGGTCGCAGCCGTATCCCGCGCGCAGCGGCCGAGGCGGCCATTTCAGCCACATTGCGTTCGAGCCGCGCCTGGTCCACGACCAGCGCGGGTGTCATGATCTCCGGCGGAAGAAGCATCGCAAACCCTTGGGACGGCGGGCCCGGTCGCCACGACGGCGACGTCCTCATGCTGCCATCACTATCAGGCACGCGGCGGTGCCGATCTCGGTAAGCGCGCCGAGCACATCGCCGGTGATGCCGCCAAGGCGCGCCACCGCGTGCCGGGCCACAGCCAGTGACGCGGCGAGTCCGGCCGCGATGCCGACAGGCAGCAGCCAGCCGCCTGACGGGGATGGAAGCACGACGGCGACGACGCCAGCCAGACCAAGCACGACGGCGGTGATCGCGACGGCGATAACCGGCGGCAGGGTTCCGGCCACGAGCGCGCCCATTCCCTGCGCGCGCGCCGCGGCAACGCCGCGTCGGCAAGCCCATGCGATCGCAAGCCTGCCGGTAACGGCCGCCGCGATGAGCGCAATCGGCCCGTGGCCGCGGACCTCAGCCTGGGCCAGCGCGGCGACCTGGACCAGCAGCGTGAACACCAGCGTCGCCGCGCCGAAGGCGCCGATGTCGGAGCGCCGCATGATGTCGAGCGCTTCCCGCGCCGGTTTGCGGCTGCCGAGACCGTCGGCGAGGTCGGCCAGGCCATCGAGATGCAAACCCCCGGTGAGCAGCGCGATTGCGGCCAGAGCTAGGACGGCGGAAAGCAGCGGCGCCAGGCGCAGAACGTGATCGGCCGCGCTGAGCGTGGCAGCCCCCGCGGCGCCGAGCAGCAGGCCCACGGCGGGCGTCACTGCCATCGCCACGGCCGAAGTTCGCCTGGTCACCTGGCGAGCCCGCAGCGGCAGCACCGACAGCAGGCTTACGGCGAGCCTGAAGCCGTCCCAGATCATGGGCGATCAGCCTAAGCTCTGCGGGGGAGCGTTGGTGGTTCGCGGCATCGAGTGCCGGGGGGGTTCATAACGGCGACGCGGGGTGAAACCGGCTGCCCACAGGGTGGAGGATGGGGGGATGAGGGATACCCGAGCTACGGCCGAGGACCTGCGCGCCGCCATCGAGCGCACGGGGTACTATCCCGGCCTCGTCACCGACGCGGTCGCCTCGGCGCTCGGTGCCGAGCCAGTGACGGCCTATGTCGTGCACCACGACGCCATCTTCGACCCCGCGATGGAGGTCCGCAGGCACATCACGGTGCTCGCGCTCACACCGAGCAGACTGATCCACAGCCACACCGACGAGCACCCGGCCACGGAGGAGAACGAGGCGCCGAGCGCGGAAACAAGCACCGAGGTCGTCAGGTTCTCCAGGATCCAGTCTGTTGCGATCACACGCGTGGTGCCGGACCCGGCGTCGTACATCCCTGGCGCGACCATGCCGACCGAGGTTGTGCTGACCATCGGGTGGAACGTGCTTTCGCACGTGGAGCTCGAGCCTGCGCACTGCGGTGACGACAACTGCGAGGCCGATCACGGCTACACGGGCACGATTGTGACCGATGACCTCACCCTTCGGATGAGCGAGGCCGCGGACGGCGCGGAGGGCGTCACGCAGGCGCTCGCGTTCGCGGAGGCGCTCTCTGCTGCCACCGCGCGGCTTGGCGCGTAGAACTGACCCGGGCGCCACGTGCCGCTTTGCCCTCGGACGGCGGCAGTGACACGATGATCGGGCTGGACGGCCAACGGCGCCCGGAGGACTCCCCCCGCATGACCTACGAGCCGATGCCGCTTAACCCACCGCCCTACGGCAGCGCGACGCTTCCTGACCTCGCCTGTTCGCTGCTTGCATCGCTGCGGGTGCCCGGTGAGCCAGACGTGCTCGGGCTGCCGCGCGCCGACCGCGCGTGCCTTCTTGTCGTGGACGGTCTCGGCTGGGATCTGCTGCGCGCGCACCAGGCGACGGCGCCCTTCCTGTCCGAGCTCGCCGCAACCGCCGGTCCGATCTCGGCGGGTTTCCCCTCGACCACGGTCACCAGCATGAGCTCGCTCGGCACCGGTCTTCCGCCAGGCGGCCACGGCATGCTCGGTTACCAGGTGGCGCGGCCCGGCGAAGGAAAGCTGCTCAACGCCTTGCGCTGGGACCCGGAGGTGGACCCTGTCGCATGGCAGCCGGCGCCCACGATCTTCGAGCGTGCTGCGGATGCGGGCGTGCATACCTGCTACGTCGCCGCTGCCGCCTTCCGTGGTTCCGGCCTGACCAGGGCCTTCGCCCGCGGCGTTGACTACCGAGGCGTGCACAGCCTGGGCGAGCTCACCGCGGGGGCGCAGGAGGCTCTGCGCTCGGGGGTTGCCGATCGCACTCTCGTGATGGCCTATCACGGCCATCTCGATTCCACCGGCCACACAAGCGGCGTGGCCTCCGACGCGTGGCGGTACCAGCTCGCGCACGTGGACAAGCTGGCTGAGCAACTGGCGACCGGTCTGCCCGACCGCTGCGTGCTGCACGTAACGGCTGATCACGGCATGGTCGACGTAGGGCTGGACGAGCGGATCGACGTGGACGCCATTCCCGCGTTGCGCGCGGGTGTGGCGCTGTTAGGCGGCGAGGCGCGGGCGCGGCACGTGTACGCCGAGCCGGGGGCCGCCGCCGACGTGCTCGCCACCTGGCGTGAGCTCCTCGATGGGCGGATGTGCGTTCTGAGCAGGGACGAGGCGATCGCGCACGGCTGGTTTGGCGAGGTGGCGCCGGAGTTCGCCGCGCGCATCGGCGACGTGGTGGCCGCGTCCTACGGCCAGGCCGCCGTCGTCGCGTCACGCGCCGAGCCGCAGGAGTCCGCTTTGATCGGCATGCACGGCTCACTGACGCAGGACGAGCAGCTCGTGCCGCTGCTCACCCTCACCACGGTATGACGGGCGCGGGCGGGCAACGCCGCGGCGTCGGCCATGGGCGGCCGGCGTTGGCGGCGTGTCACCGAGCGGCAGCCGTTAGGGATAATGCTCCTGAACGGCTCACGCGCGGTGGCGCCCCCTCATCGCCAGCCCTCCCACTCCTGTCCGGATCGGTCGCGCCGGAATCATCGCGACGCTGCGGAGGTTGGCATGAGCATGGCTATTGGACACAAGATCACGATCACCCCGGCCGATCGCCGCGTCGAGGTCGCGCTCGATGGCGTGAAGCTGGCCGAGTCCGACCGCGCGGTCGTGCTGACCGAGACCGGGCTTCCGGCACGCTACTACGTGCCACGGGACGATGTGCGCATGGAGCTGCTGCGCGCCACAAGCAGCACGACCACGTGCCCATTCAAGGGCCAGGCCTCGTACTGGTCCGTCGAGGTTGGCGGCGAGGTCCACGATGATCTCGTATGGAGCTATGAGGCGCCGATCCCTGGCGCCGAGGGTATCGCCGGCCTCATGTGCTTCTACAACGATCGCGTCGAGCTAACGATCGGTGGTGAGCCCCAGCCGGGCACGACGTCTCGGCGCCGGGCCCGATCCGGCTGATTGGGCAGGCCGCGTGGGCCTGTCGGCGAGCGGATCGCTACATGCCAAATAGCGCCGCTGCCCGGCGGGACATCTCCTCGGGCGACACGTCCTCGATGTGCTGGCTCATCATCCACTGCTGGCCGAAGGGATCACGCAGCCGTCCGCCTCGCTCTCCGTAAAACTGGTCGTCAAGCGGGTAGATCACCTCGGCTCCGGCGCCGACCGCCCGTTCCCACGCGGCGTCGACGTTCTCCCAGTACAGGGACATCACGCAGCTGACCATCCCACCCAGCCGTTCGGGTGACCTGACGGGTCCGTCCGCGGCGTCTTCGGTGATCATCACCACCGAGTCCCCGATCCGGATCTCGGCATGGATCAGCTCAGCATTCGGTCCGGTGAACCGATCACCCAGCTCCTCGGCTCCGAACGCCCGGCGGTAAAAGTCGATCGCCGCGGCGCCATCCCGGACAACCAGACGGGGAGTGACCGTGCGCAGGCGCTCAGGGATCGGGCTTACCGAGCTAGTCTCCGATGCATTCACAGGATCTCCTCTGGGCACAAGCTGCTGGGCCACTAAGCTCACCCCGCCTAACGGGGTCCCGTCACTGCGGCGTCCGAGAACGCGCGTCGGGAGGCGGGGACCCCCATCCGCTCGCCGCCGTCCAGTGGTCTTCGACGTCGACCTCAGACAGTACCTAATGACCGATCTGCGCGGCTCGCCTGTCACCCGCCCAGCCGGGCTGCCGCGGCGGCCCGGTGGCGCGGCTGTCTCGCACGTGCGATGATGGCGTTGAGTGACCGGCCGACCCCGGGGGGTGGTGGCCGTGGAGCATCTCGCCGATCATAGGTTCGCTGGGCTGTTGGAAGCAGCGCCGGACGCGATGGTGTGCGTCGACGCCGGCGGCCGGATCGCTTTGGTGAACGCGCAGACCGAGAGGCTGTTCGGGTACGGCAGGGACGAGCTTGTCGGCCAGCCGGTAGAAATCTTGGTCCCGGACTACGTGCGGGACGCCCATCCCGGTCACCGGGCCGGGTATGTGGCCGATCCGCAGCCCCGCCCCATGGGCGCCGGGATGGAGCTGGCGGGGCGGCGCCGGGACGGCGCCACCTTCCCGGCCGAAGTCTCTCTGTCCGCGATTGACACCGATGAAGGGGGTCGTGGCGGCCGCCAGCGGCCACGAAGCACTGGATGTCCTCGCCCGCCAACTGGAGCACATCGACGTGCTGCTCACTGACGTCATCATGCCGCACATGCAGGGAAAAGAACTCGCCGACAAGATCCGCATCCTCCAGTTCTCCGAAACCACCCTGCTCACCAAACTGCGCGAAATCCTCACCACCCACAGCTGACCGCGCCGGAGCCCATCCCCAACACGCGCGAAGCTCGGATCTCTGGTCCGCAGGGCCGCCACAGGCCGGCAACGGATCACCATCACGGACCACGGGCACCCCGCCGCCGTCCTGGATGGCGCCGGCCGGGTGGAGTTGCGCGGTCGGCGCAGCGTCAGCCGGGCAAGGGGAAGCTAAGCGGCTCGCCGGTTTCGAGCAGGCTCTTCAGGCTGGACAAGATCATGGGCCAGCCACCGGTGACGATCCGGCAGAACGGGCCATCTTCTTCTAGGTCGCTGTGCTCGACGTGCAGGTGCGTCGTCGGCCCCATCGGGGTGAGCTCGAAGCTGACCGTGGAAGGATGCCCGCCGTTGACCTCCGGTGAGTCCGGCTGCTCCCAGTTGTAGACCAGCCGCCGCCCTGGGACAGCATCAAGAACCGTTCCCACGCCGTCGGGGGATCGGCTGGTCAGGTGCGAGCCGGCCTGCCAGTCGCCCTCGAAGCTCATCCCGAAACGCCAACGGGGCACGATCGCGGAGTCGGTGAGCGCCTCCCACATCTGGTCGGGCGTGGCCCGCACGTAGGTGTCGAATGTCAGCGTCGCTGTCATGGTCCCATCCTGGCACTCGCGCACATGCCCAGCAGCCCCGTTGGCGCTGGCGAGCACTCAGGACGCGGAGACCTCAGCCCAGGGAACCATAGCCAAGACCGCCGAAAGATTCCGCTCGCGGTTGGCCGAAATCCGCGGGCGAGGTAGTTTCTGGTGAGCATGCCGAGGCCGGAGGGGAAGTCAACAGGCGCTTGATGCATAGGAGGAGCCATGGGAATCAGGACATGCTTGGGAGGCGCCATTGGATCAGGTCGTAACGGGGCACCCCACCGTGCTCTCGGCGGCGCCACTCCATCGCCTCATCCATGATCCTGCTCGTTACCCCCGCACTTCCGGATGGCCCACACGGGAATGGGGTTACCGCACGGCGTTGGGCAGGCATCCTGCGAGACCTCGGTCATGAGGTGGATGTCGCCCAGGACTACCGCGCCGGTCGTTACGGTGCGCTGATTGCGTTACACGCCCGCAAGAGCGCAAGCGCTGTACGCCGTTTCCACGCCAGCCATCCAGACGCACCTGTTGTGATCGCTCTGACCGGTACCGACCTGTACCCGGACCTGCTCAGCGCCGGGGTCGAGCCAGCGGTGCTCGCCATGGCCTCAGCCTTCATACTGCTGCAGCCGCTCGGCCTGTCCCAGCTTGAGCCCGCACTACGGGAGCGCGCCAGGGTGGTTATTCAGTCGGTCCCGCGAATCCCGCGACTGCGGGCCCGCGATGACTGCTTCGAAGTGGCTTTCCTTGTACACGCGCGGGCGGTCAAGGACCCATCCGTGCTCGCCGCGGCCGTCCAGCGGCTTCCCGCCTCGTCGAAGGTCCGCGTTACGCACGTCGGCGCGGCCGAGGACGATACCCTCGCCGCCCGACTGGCCGCGGAGTCGGCCAGCAACCCCCGCTACGCGTGGCTTGGCCCGTGTCCCCGCGAGGAGGCGCTCCGCCTGCTGGCCCGCAGCCGCCTGATGGCACTCACGTCGCGGCACGAGGGTGGCGCCAACGTGATCTCAGAAGCGCTCGCCGCAGGTGTGCCGATCATTTCGTCGAGGATCCCCGGGTCCATCGGGCTGCTCGGCGAAGACTACCCGGGATACTTCCCCGCTGGTGACGCCGATGCGCTCGCTGAGAGGCTGAGTGCCGCCGAGCAGGACAGCGACGGGTATTACCACACACTCCGCGAGCGCTGCGCGGCCCTGCGATGGCTCGTCGACCCCCGGCGGGAGAAAGACGCATTCGCCGCCCTCATTGCTGACCTGCGGCTGCGCGCCCACCGTGAATGAGCGACCCGGTCAGCCTGGGAAGTCAGCGCAGCGCGAGTCGGCCGGCTCCGTCTCGCGCCTGGCCGATCACCGCGGCTGGCACGCCGGCGGCGGTGAGACGAGCCACTGCGTCGAAGGCCCGGTCAGGTGCGGCGCCGAACAAAAGGCCACCAGAGGTCTGGGCATCAGCGAGGATCAGCAAGGTCAGCTCAGCAACGCCGTCCGCGTCCAGTTGGCCACGCACCCAGTCCAGGTTGCGCTTGGTGCCGCCGGGGATCAGCTGTCTCTCCGCAAGCTCGATCACCCCAGGCAGCAACTGCACCGCGGCGGTATTCAGGACCACGTCGACCGCGGATGCCCTGGCCATCTGCCCAAGGTGCCCGAGTAGTCCGAAGCCGGTGACGTCTGTGCCGCCGGTAGCGCCGGCGGCGAGGGCGGTGGCGGAGGCCATGGCGTTGGTCTGGGTCATGGATGCGACGGCCGCCGCCACGACCGGCTCGGGTGCAACGTACCGCTTGATGGCCGTGGCAATGATACCGGTGCCCAATTCCTTGGTGAGAACAAGCGCGTCTCCATCACGCAGCGCAGCATTGGTCAGTAGCTGGCCCGGGCGCGCCTCGCCGACCACGACGAGCCCGAACTTCGGCTCGGCGTCCTCGGTCGTATGCCCGCCGATCGTCACATAGCCACATTCGCCGCTGATCTCGCTCGCTCCGGCGAGGACCTTACCGAGAAGCTCTGTCGGCAGCTCCGCGCTGTTCCATGCGACCAGATTGAGTGCGAACAGCGGCGCACCACCCATCGCATACACATCAGAAACGGAGTTGGCCGCCGCGATCTTTCCCCACGCGTGGGGATCATCCACGATGGGGGTGATGAAGTCTGCGGTGATGACCAGAGCACGGTCGGCGTTAATCCTCCACACCGCGGCGTCGTCACCGGTCTCGATGCCGACGATCAGGTCCGGATGGACCACAGGAGGCAGCAAGCGCAGCACCTGCGCCAGTTCGCTGGGCGCGAACTTACAAGCTCAACCCGCGCCGCTGCTGAACTGAGTCAACCGTCGGCCTGGCTGTGTCACGGCATTCCCTCCCGGAGGGTGAGCACCTTCGCTGGCAGTTCGTATGCCTTGCTGACCGCAGAATACCGATTACCCTGCGCCCACTCCAGGGGACCGGGTCTTGCTGCGAACCCGAAACGGTGGAATTGTCAGGACGGGCCGCACCTGGCGCCTCCATGTCGAGGTCGCGCGTGGCCGCCGCATCATTGGTTCCGGCCCGGAGGGCCTCTCTGAGGTCCGCGATGTGCCACTGGGAGGGGTGAGGAGAAGGGTGTCTACGCGAGCAGCACAGGATTACCTGGCCGCGCTCGATTCGGTGATCGAAAGCACCATAGCCCCGCGGGCAACCGATGTTGATCGCTCCGGTGCATTTCCGCGCTCCAATCTCGAGGCTCTCGCCAAGGAGCGCCTGCTTGGTTTGGTGAGCGCAAAGGATGCCGGCGGCGGCGGGCACGGGCTGGCCGCTGCTACCGAGGTGATCGAGCGGCTCGCGGGCGCGTGCGGGTCGACCGCAATGGTGCTGCTCATGCACTATTCGGCCACACCAGTGATTGAGGCGTACGGCAATGCGGAAGTCAGGGGCGCGATCGCCAGGGACGAGCACCTGACCACGCTCGCTTTTTCCGAGGCTGGCTCGCGCAGCCACTTTTGGGCGCCACTGAGCACCGCGGCTGATGGAGGAGGCCAGGTGCGCCTGGACGCGCAGAAGAGCTGGGTGACATCGGCCGGCGAGGCGGACAGCTACGTGTGGTCGAGCCGTCCGCTGAGCGTGGAGGGCCCGATGACGCTGTGGCTGGTGCCGAGCAGGTCGGCGGGTCTCACAGTCCGCGGCGCGTTCGACGGGCTTGGCCTGCGGGGCAACGCTTCCAGCCCAGTGACCGCAGAGGGCGTGCAGGTCGGCCATGACACCATGCTTGGCGCGGACGGTGCTGGGCTGGACATCGCACTGCAGCTGGTATTGCCGCACTTCCTGGTGCTCAATGCCGCGTTCTCGCTCGGCCTGATGGAAGCCCTTGTCGCCAAGGCGGCCGAGCACCTGACCCGGACGCGCCTTGAGCATCTCGGCCAGACGCTCGCGCAGCAGCAGCCGCACCGGGCGCGCTTCGCGCAGCTACGCATCCGGACCGACGAGGTGCGGGCGTTCTTGCGGGACACGCTTGCCGCGCTTGACACTGGCCGGGAAGACGCCACGCTGCGCGTGCTCGAGATAAAGGCCGTTGCCGGGGAGGCTGCCTCGGACGTCGCCGACGGGGTGATGCGATTGTGCGGAGGCTCCGCCTTCCGCAAGGAGTTCGGCGTAGAGCGGCTGTTCCGTGACGCGCTCGCTGCGCGCGTTATGGCGCCGACAACAGAGGCGCTGCACGACTTCGTCGGCCGTGCGACGCTCGGCCTGCCCTTACTGTAGAACCCGGACTTCCCCAGCCTGTACGGAGATTTCACGATGACGCTTCTCGTGGGCGCCGTTGCTTACGATCCGAAGGTAGTAACCATCTGGAGTGGTTTCCGGTCGTGGCTACGGGCGCGCGGCCTGCCAACCGACTTCATCTTGTACTCCAACTACGAACGCCAGGTAGAAGACCTCATCGACGGGCGGATCCATGCCGCCTGGAACTCGCCGCTGGCCTGGATTCGCGCCGCACGGCTCGCCGCGGCGCGTGGCCAGGAACTGACTCCCCTCGTCATGCGCGACACAGACCGTGACCTCAAGTCGGTTGTCGTGGTGCGCAGCGACTCGCGCTATAAGGACCTGTCCGATCTAAAGGGAGAGACGATCGCGGTTGGTGCGGTGGACTCGCCGCAGGCGACACTCATCCCGTGCTCACATCTGCGCGCGCAGGGCCTGCGGCCAGGTGAGGACATCTCTGTAATCCGCTTCGATGTCGGTGTCGGCTTGCATGGCGACCACATTGGCGGTGAGCGGGACGCGGCCCGTGCGCTGATCGCAGGCAAGGTCGCTGCGGCCTCCATGATCGACGCGAACCACCTACTGTTTGGCCGTGAAGGAACGCTTCCGGCGGGAAGCACCCGCGTCCTTTCACAGACGGGGGCGTACGACCACTGCAACATGACGATCGCGCATGGAGCACCGGCGGATCAGGTGCATCGTTTCGGCGATCTGCTGCTCTCCATGTCATATACCGATCCGGAGGTCCGGCCGCTATTCGACCTGGAGGGCCTAACCGTCTGGCACAAGGGCCGGACCAGCGGGTATTCCCTCCTTGACGCGGCGGTCACGCAGAGCCGCTTCTATGACGCGTCAGGCAGCATCACGGCAGAGAACTACGATCCATGACAGGGAAGAGCGGCGAGACATGACCCAGGTCCTCGATCTTGAGGAGATTAGTTTCGAGCGGGGGGCGCATCTGCTGGTGCAACGGGCTCTCCAGGGCCTGAATCCCGGGGATGAGCTTGGCGTGACCGGCCTTGCCCCTGATCTCGTCGTACATCTGGACGCCTGGTGTCGGCACGCGGGACACCGCATCCGGCGCGCCGAACGAGCAGATCCGCAGGACGCGCGAGCGTGGGTGATTCGCGGTCGCGCCGATCTCGATCGCTGGTCGGGGGCTGAGCGGTCAGGAGGACCGAAGGCGGATGAGATCCTGCGAAATCCACCGCTGCATTGGGGCCTGGCCGCGAGGGGTTCGCTGGTGGAGCCCGGCGGGTCGGAACTCGGCTTCGACCTTGCCGACCGTGATTGCGTGTGGGCCGACATCGCTCCCAGCCTGTACGCCAGCGCGGCCTCGGCGCAGTGGGATCCTGCCACGGCGGTGGCTTGGGACGCGGAGGTCGACCTGCCCGACGAGATCGAGCGCGCCGTCGTCCAGGTGATGACCTACCTGATCGAGAATGAGATGGCCGCCCTGGTCATCCCCTCCCGCCTGCTCGCCCGGATTCACCCGCATTTCCGCGAGGTTCTCCAGCTGCTGGCGGTCCAGGCTGCGGACGAGGCTAGGCACGTGGAGATCTTCACCCGCAGGGCGCAGCTCAAGGGCTGCGAGATGGGAACCTCGGCGGTCGGCGGCAGGGAGTCGCTGGCGACTCTGGTCAACGAACCGGACTTCTCGCTGGCCTCCTTCCTGCTTTCGGTGCTCGGCGAAGGCAGCTTCCTCAACCTGCTCACATTCATAGACCGCAATGCCCCGGACCCCGTTACCCGGCAGGTGGCAAGGCTCGCCCGCCAAGACGAGGCTCGGCATGTGGCGTTCGGTGTCGCCCATCTTCAGCATCAGGCGACAGTTGATACCACGCTGCGCACACGGCTCCGTGCGGCGGTTGAACGACGCCACGACGTGCTGCTCGACACGGCAGGCCTGAACCAGGACGTTTTCGATTCCCTCGTCACGCTCGCCGCTGGCGAGTGGACCCCCCAGGCCATCGGCCGCGGATACGACCAAGTTCAGAAACTGCGGGCAGAGATGGACGAGGGACGTCAGCACCGGCTCATCCGCCTCGGGTTCCCCGCAGATGAGGCGGCGGAGATCTCCGCCCTGCACACCCGCAACTTCATGTAGGCCATGCGGCAGGGTCTTGTGGCGCGCAAAGGGATTGGTCCCTTTGGTGCGCAAGGCGCATCGAGTCGCACGCAAAGGCAGGTGCCATGCACAAGAGTTCCCCGGACGCGGCCGAACTGGCGGCCTGGGTCATCGATGCCTGTGAGCGGACGCTGGATCTCGTCGCAGATCTCGACGACCAGCAGCTCATGGGCCCGCTCTTGGCGACGGTGAACCCACCTTTGTGGGAAATCGGCCACCTCGCCTGGTTCCAAGAGAAGTTTGTTCTGCGTCAAGCACGCAGCCAGCCTCCCATTCTGGACTATGGGGATGCGCTGTACGATTCTGGCGCGATACCGCATGACACCAGGTGGCGGCTTGTGCTGCCGTCACGCACGGAAACAGCCGACTACATGCGGCTCGTCGCCGAGCGCGTGGCGAATGAGGTGGCGCGGCCCGACGCAATCGACGTCGTTCGTCACTTCACGCGCTACAGCGTCCACCATTACGACATGCATACCGAGGCGCTGACCTACACGCGCCAGACGCTCGGTATGCCGGCGCCCACGCTAGCCCCGGCGGCGGGGCCGCTAGCGGTCGGGACGGGCGAATCGGATGCCACCGCCGGAGCGCTCCCCGGTGACGTGGAGCCGTCAGGCGGGAATTTCTTGCTCGGCGCGCTGCTCAGCGACCCATTTACCTACGACAACGAGAAGTGGGCGCACCCGGTGGAGGTCCGCCCGTTCGCCATCGCCAAGGCGCCCGTGACGCAGGGTGAGTTCGCGGCGTTCGTTGATGACGGCGGCTACAGAGACACCAGGATGTGGTCCGACGGCGGCGCGTGGCTGGCGGCGACCGGTGCGACACATCCCGTGTACTGGTCCGGCCACTCGGGGGAATGGCGCCGACGGCACTTCGACGCCTGGGCAGACCTGGAGGCAGACCTTCCGGTGACCCATGTGTCCTGGTGGGAGGCTGACGCTTATTGCCGGTGGGCGGGCCGGCGGCTGCCGACGGAGGCTGAGTGGGAGTACGCCGCGACCGGGGACCTGACCCCGAAACCCATCTACCCGTGGGGTGACGCTGCCCTGGAGGCGAATCACGCGGCCACCGACTGGCGCTCGCGCGGCCCGGTTGACGTCGCCGCCTGCCCGGCGGGAGACAGCCCGGGTGGATGCCGCCAGATGATTGGCAACGTGTGGGAGTGGACGGCGAGCGACTTTGCCGCTTACCCCAATTTCGAGCGGGACGCATATCACGAGAACTCGGAGCAGTTCTTTGGCCAGCGCAAGGTTCTGCGTGGTGGTGCGTGGGCCACCCGCGGGCGCCTGCTGCGCTGCACCCTGCGCAACTATTTCCCACCCGGGCGCCGGGACGTGATAGCCGGATTCCGGACCTGCGCGGCCCGCTGAATTCGCCCAATTGCGCACGGGACCTTGCCGATCGCGCGGCGTCCCCGATCGCTAAGCTCCCCGTCAATCAGCGGTGAAGACCCCGGGCTAATGAAGCGCTCGGCGGGCTACGGCGCTGGTGAAGTCGACAAGAAGAGTGAGGACTATCACAGCGAGCAGCGTCGCGAGTGCGCCACCGTAGGCGAATGAGGCGAGCTGCTGGTTAAGCAGGAGTCCAAGCCCACCCGCACCAACCACCCCGACCACCACGGTCTCCCTGATCGTCACCTCCCAGCGGTAGAGGCTAAACGCGATGAAGCGCGGCGCAGCAGAGGGGATCACTCCGTACCAGAAGACCTGCTGCCTGGAGGCGCCGTGGGCGCGCAGGGCGCGCAGCGGGCGCTGGTCCAGATTCTCCGCTGCTTCAGCCATGAGCCGTCCCAGCACACCGAGCGTGTAGACGCCCAGAGCCAGCGCGGCGGGAAGAACACCGGGATACAGCACCAGCAGGAACACCAATGCCCACACGGGCGGCGGTATGGCCCGCAGCACGATGAGCAATGCGCGGGCTGTGAGGTACACGAGCATCCGCTTGGCCCGTCGCGCTTTGCCGAGTCGGCCCTGTGCGTCCTGGCGAGCGCGGCTTGCTGCCGGGAACGCGAGAAAGATCCCACCAATGAAGGCGAGCGCAATCGCGAGCACGGACATCGCCAGCGTGACCGCGCTGAGCTTCAGTAGCCCGAGCGCGCCTTCACCGCCCAAGCTAGGCGGCCATGCCTGCGTGAACAGGCGGCCGACGAGGTCCCAGGTTTGTGCGGCCCACACCGCAGCCGGGCTCAGACCAACCCACCAGACCGAGAAGGGGATGAGCGCGAGCACAGCCAGGATCGAGCCGGTCCGGACGCGATCATGGCCAGGACGGACGTGTGCCCGCAGCGGTACGGCACGCCGCCTGCGCACCGCAGCACTCCAGAAGTCCGCGGCAGCGCAAAGCGCGATCAAAGCGTAGAGCAAGGTCCAGATTTCGTTGTACCGCAGCGCCTGGAAGCTGAGTGAGAGCTGGAAGCCAAGCCCGCCGGCCCCCACCAGCCCAAGTACCGTGGCGCTGCGGATCGCGCACTCGAACCGGTAGAAGGCATAGGACATGAGATCCGGCAGCGCGGGTGGCAGCAGGCCGTAGAGAATCGCGGCGAGTCGGCCCACTCCCAAAGCGACAAGTGCCGTGTACGGCTCTCGCGCGGTTTCGTCAAGAAGCTCCGAGAAAACCTTCGCCGTCACGGCGCCATACGCGATTCCGATTGCCAGCACCGGAACCAGGGGCTGGATCCCGAGAACGCTAAGCAGGAACAGTCCCCACACCAATTCGTGGATGCCGCGGGGGATCGCAAGCACAGCTCGTGACACGGCCCAGTTGCCGAGCGCGATGCGCAGATGACGGCGCCGTGCCCCTTGACGCCACCAGGTCTCAGAGGTCAGCACGCCGCCCGCCGCACCGATCACAAGACTGAGCCCGGTGCCGAGCACCGCGTAGGCGAGCGTCGTCACGGCCGCCTTCGCGGTAAGGGCGAGGAACTGCCCGTCCACGCGGGGGTGTACGGCCGCATCAAAGAACTGCACGAGGAGCGGCGCGCCGCTCGCCCTGACCACGTTGTGCCGGGCGGCGGTGGCCAGAGCGGCGAGTGTGGCCAGGATGGCCACCGCAGCGCACGCCCGGCGCATCATCGAGCGGCCCGGGCCGGTACCGGCGTGGGCGACCTCTCGCAGGCTCAGGTCCGACAACCCGACGAAGTCGGCTGGGGGAGTTCGGACGGGAGGCGTCATGCCAGCTCTCACTTGTGCTCCAGCGCGTAGAGCGTGTCGATCTCCCCCTGCGCAAGCCGCGCAGGCGCCGCATCGAAGGCAACGAGCCCGTCCCGCAGGCCAATCACCCGCTCGAACCGACCCATGGCGAGCTGTACATCGTGCAGGCTGGCTAGCAGGGTGGCGCCGGTCTCGGCGGTGATGTCGTGCAGCAAGTTCACGATCTCTCTGCCACGTGCCGGGTCAAGGCTGGCGACCGGCTCGTCCGCCAGAATCGCGGCGGGCTGTTGCACGAGGACACGGGCGATTGCCACTCGCTGCTGCTCACCGCCCGACAAGTCTTCGGTGCGTGCGTAGAGTTTGCCGCCTATCCCCACCCGTTCCATGGCGAGCCGCGCACTAGCCACCTCACGAGGCAGCAGCAGAGATAGCACCGCCCTCCAGAGCGGCCAGCTACCAATGCGGCCCGCGTTCACGTTGTGCACCGCCCGCAGCTCATTCACCAGATCGAACTGCTGGTGAATCGTTCCGAGTCTGCGCTGCACATCACGTAACTCGCGGGGCGACGAGGCCGCAAGATCGCGGCCGAGCACGCGCACCCGGCCCTGGGTGGGCACAAGCGTTCCGTTCAGAAGCCCGATCAGGCTGCTTTTCCCTGCGCCGCTAGGGCCGATAACCGCGACCCGCTCGCCCCGGCCGACGTTGAGATCGACGCCGCGCAGGGCACGGACAGTGCCGTATCGGATCCCTGCGCCTTCAAGCTCGAAGACGGGAGCCGTCGGCATCTTGCGGCTAACTCAACAGGCCGAGGCTACGCGCGACCGCGGCGATCTGCCGGTAGTTGCCCGCATCAGTGGGGACGAACCGGTGGCACTGAAACAGACGGAGTATCTGCCGTTGCTGGCCGTTCCGGCTGCTGATGGAAAGCAGCGCCGTCCGCACCCGCCGTGTGAAGGACGCACCAAACCTATGGTCCACGTCGGGGCGAATCAGCCAGAAGTAGTCGTGATAGGGCGGCGTCTCAAAGATGAGGCGGACCCTGCTCGAGTCCACCACGCCCTGCCCTAAGCGCTCCTTCCACACAGCGATGTTGAGCGCACCTGCCTGATATGTGCCCGCCTCCACCAGCTTCAAGGTGATATCGTGTGAGCCTGAGAAGCCTGGCTGGCCAGCGAAGTCGCTCAATTTAACGTTGGCCTTGGCGAGGTAATACTGCGGCATCAAACGTCCCGAAGTCGATGACTGGCTACCGAACGTGAAGGTGTGGCCCGCCAGCTCGTGCAGGCCGGCGACATCGCTGACAGGCTCAAGGCCGCTGGTTGTACTGGCGATGAAAACGCTGCGCATCGCTGCATCAAGATCCCGTTGTGCCACGGGCTGCGCTCCTGGGACCTGCTGCATGGCCTGGACGCCAGTGAGGCCACCGAAAAAGGCGAGGTCCAAGTCGCCGTGGCGGAAGGCGGTCACCGCGGCCGTGTAGTCGGTCACTGGCACGTAGCGCACCTTGACGTGTAGCGTCTTGGCAAGATAGGTCGCGAGCGCGCCGTAGCGCCGCTGCAGGTCCTGGGGGTTTTGGTCTGGGATCGCGCCAATGTTTAGCGTTTTGCCCGATAAGCGGCCCACCGCGCCGGTGGCACCAGGAGCCTTTCCACAGGCGGTGAGGATCATGGCGAGAACCGCGGGCACCACAAAGACGGCGATTCGGCGAGCTAAACGCGACATGGACCTCCTTCAGGTCGGTGCGGTCAGCAGCGTGCAAGCTAAAGGTCTCGTGACAGCTTACGCTAGCCGTTCGGAATCATTTTCCTTAACGGCCGCGCAAAGTGACGCGCCCATCCGGATGTGACCAGCATACCGGGGTGTCCGAATGGATAGATTCGCCTACCGCCGTGAATCCCGCTCGGCAGCGGCACCTTTCAAATGACGTGAAGCCCACCTCTTCGGCGCTGATTGTGGATTGGGCCTGCCCGCCCGAGGTGGGTCGCCGCCAACTGTAATGATAATGTGACCAAACGCCTAGACACGGCCGGTATCACACTGCGCCGGGGCCTGCAGCGGCGCTGACCGCCCGGTGATGATCTCGGTTATCTGGCGTGCGAGATTCTGCGCATCCAGCCCGACCTCGGAAAGGATGCTCTCCCGGCTGGCATGGCTGAGGAACCGCGCGGGCACGCCGAATGTACGGACTGGCGCGCCGGTGGGCCGTAGCATTCGGGCGACCGCGTCGCCGACCCCACCAACAGTGACGTTGTCCTCCGCTACGACGACCAGGCTGTGGTGTCGCGCCATGTCCAGGAGCGCCGGGTCGAGTGGCTTTACCCAGCGGGGATCCACCACGGTGACGCCAATGCCGTGAGCGGTGAGGATGGTCGCGGCTTCCACGCAGACCTGCGCCATTGCGCCGACGCCGACTATGAGCACCTCGGCCGCGCCCTCGGCCGCGCCGCCCGCTTGACCACGGGACTGGACGAGGATGTCTATGCCGCCGTTCCTGCCAATTGCTGGCATATCGGGCGGCACGGCGCCTTTGGCGAAGCGCACAGCAGTTGGGTCATCCGTCACGGCCACGGCCTCTCGCAGCAACTCACGCAGTCGCGTCCCGTCCCTCGGCGCCGCGATCCGCAGGCCGGGCACCACCTGGAGAATCGACATATCCCACATTCCGTTGTGGCTCGGCCCGTCGTTACCGGTGATCCCTGCCCGGTCGAGCACGAAGGTCACCGGCAGACGATGCAGCGCCACGTCCATCAGCACCTGGTCAAAGGCCCGATTGAGGAACGTGGCGTAAAGCGCCACCACCGGATGCAGGCCGCCGAGCGCGAGGCCCGCCGCGGACGTGACCGCGTGCTGTTCCGCGATCCCGACGTCGTAAACCCGCGCCGGATAGGCGCGCGCGAACGGCGCGAGGCCGGTGGGGCGCAGCATCGCCGCGGTGATTGCGACCACATCGGGACGCGTGGCGCCAATGCTGACCAGCTCCTCAGCGAACACGTTCGTCCACGAGGCGGCACGCCTTGCGAGCGGCACCCCCGTGGCTGGGTCGAACGCGCCAGGACCGTGCAGGCAATCGTCCTGGTCCTGCTCGGCAGGGAGGTACCCGCGGCCCTTCATAGTCACGCAGTGCACGATCACGGGGCCGCCGAACTCGCGTGCCGCGCGTAGCGCGCGCTCCACAGCGGGTTCGTCGTGGCCATCGACCGGGCCGAAGTACTTTATACCGAAATCCTCGAACAATGGCTGGGGCGCGAACGCGTCCTTGAGGCCCACCTTCGCTGCGTGCATCGCCGTGTACAGGGACGGACCGAGGAGCGGAACACGGGGGACCGCCGTCTTCATGAACTCTAACGCGTGCTCGTACCGTGGATTCAGGCGCAGCGCGGCGAGGTGGTTGGCGAGCCCGCCGATGGTCGGAGAGTAGGAACGCCCGTTGTCGTTGACAACGATGACGACGCGCCGGGTCTTGGCGGCCGCGATATTGTTGAGCGCTTCCCATGCCATGCCACCGGTGAGCGCTCCGTCACCGATAACCGCGACAACAGCGCGATGGGACTCGCCGCGAAGCTCGTAAGCCTTTGCCAGACCATCGGCGTAGCCGAGCGCGGTGGATGCATGCGAGTTCTCGATGATGTCGTGCTCGGACTCGGCCCGGCTTGGATATCCAGATAGCCCACCTCGCTGCCGTAGGCGGGCAAATCCCGCGCTCCGGCCGGTCAGGAGCTTGTGAACATACGCCTGATGCCCGGTGTCGAGCAGAATCCGGTCGCGCGGTGATTCAAATACCCGATGTAGCGCGATGGTCAGCTCCACAACTCCGAGATTCGGCCCGAGATGGCCGCCTGTCCTCGAGACGGCGTCAACCAGGAATTCACGAATCTCGCGAGCAAGCTGGTCAAGCTCGGATGGGTCAAGTGCCCGGACATCGGCCGGGGAGCAGACTTTCTCCAGAAGGCCCATCAAAGTATCTCCCACACTAGTCACACCTTATCCGGCGCCCCATGGACGCCGACCCGGTTCCCCTCGCGGGCTGTTGCGCGCCCGGCTTGGCTCGTAACTTCCACGCATGAAGAGCATTGAGGCAAACATGGTTATCGCTACCGACGGCACGAGGAGGGCCAACGCCACCCACGCCGAGCTGGCTGCCGCGACGAACGCGGCCGTCAGTATCAGGCGCTCGACCACGAGCACCTCGTGCGCCTGCAAGGCGCGCAGTCGCGGTATTGGCCGCGGGGCGCGGAAAAGCATCGCGGCCGAGGCGATTCCTAATACGACCGCGGCACCGAGAAACAGACTGTAGGGAATGGTGTTAAAAGGCCCATCCACAAAGATCGGACAGGTGACAGCAAGAGTTAGCCATAGGCCGTCGAACGCGATCATCAGACGCAGGGCCGCGGCATCCCCGTGCCGAACGGGGAAGGTCAGGTAGCCTCCGTCGCGATCGCCTTCTCGATCGCTGATTGCACCCACAACATTGGATCCTGAATCGTGTGCCCAGAATACAAGGCAGATTGGAACGAGCGTGAGCGGCGGCGTTGTACCGGTCGCCATCGTTCCGAACAGAAACGACATCGCCGTCACTCCACCGCGTATGAGGTGACCGAGGACGCCTCGGGCCTTGAGATACTTGCTGTAGGCGACCCCGAGCGCGAGGGTGATGACTACCACGCCAACACTGAACGGATTCAGCAGACCTGCGATGATCATCCCCAAGGCGACGTTGCTGACCAAACCGCCGAATGCGGTTCGCGGGCTCACCCGTCCCGATGGGACCGGCCGCTGAGGTTTGGCCGCAGCGTCGAGCTCCCGATCGAAATAATCACCGCCATACATTGCGGCGAACCAGCCGAGGGTAGGTGCCGCCCAGGCACCAATCAATCTCAACGGTGCTGGGTGATGTGACGCCAACAGAGCGCCTGCGACGCTAACAAAACCAGCGTACGAAAACAGGTCGAGTCGCCATACCTCAATATGTGCAATTAGGCGGTCCTTACGCCGATTCACGTGCTCGTCACCGGCGACACACACCAATCCCTGGCCAAAGCATTCATGTCTGCGGGCCTTCTCGTTCCGCTAGGCTGGGCGCATGCCGCGAAATGTGACCGGCAATTCCTCCAGAGCATGAATCGCCCTTGGCAGGTACCGGGGCGGGTCGAGACTCAAGTCAGGATCGACAAGTCGGCGGCTGAGGGTGGCTAAGACGATCTGACCGACCAGGCGAGCAAGCGGAGCAGCCAGACAGTCGTGTATTCCGACGCCAAATCCCAAGTGCTGATTGTCGGCCCGGTTGATGTCGAATCGATCGGGGTTTGCGAACCGGTCGGGATCGCGGTTGGCTGCCGCCAGCCACAGCATGAGCATCTGCCCGCTGGCTATCCGGATGCCGTTAATTTCGGCATCCTTAGCAGCGATCCGACGGGTGAACTGGACCGGGGTGTCATAGCGCAGCACCTCCTCGACCGCGGAGGTTGCAAGCGCGGGATCGTCACGGAGCAACCGGAGCTGGTCCTTGTTGCGAAGCAGCGCCAGCATTCCGTTGGCGATCAGGCTGGTAGTGGTCTCGTGCGCCGAGATGAGCAACAATCGGCAGGAATCGTTGACCTCCGCAGCGGTCAGCTCCCCCCTTTCGCTCGCCGTGATCAGCGCCGACAGCACGTCCTCGCCACGGCGCCTGTGCCGGCGCGTCGCGTCGATGATGTCATCAAACCGAGCTATCATGTCATGCTGGACTTTACGACTGTACTCAGAGCATTCGTCGCCGGCCACGGCAGGCGCCTCGAAGTCGGCGCACAACTGTGAGCGCCACCACGGAGCCGCGAGGTGATCGGTGGGCCGAATGCCGAGAACCTGGCAGATAATCGTGAGCGGAAGCGGGTACGCCAAGTCCGCGATCAATTCGATGACGCCGCGCTCAGCAACGGTGTCAAGCGACTCGTCGACTATCCGCTGAACGTCCACGCTGAGGCTTTCGCTGCGGTGCAACATGACTGCGTTGCACACGACTCCGCGTAGCCGCGTATGATCAGGCGGATCCCGGTGCAGGAACGAGCGCCGACCGAGCATCGCGACCTGTTCCGGTGTGAGCTCGCCAGACCGTGCCATTCTCCGCTGGTTGTTGTCGTGGCGGTCGTCGCTGCTGAGGCTCGGATGCAGCAACGCCGCTCTCACGTCAGCGTAGCGGGTTAGGGCTATAGGGCCGCCGATGTCATGTACCGGACGATCGGTGAGAAGCTTCCGGTAAAGTGGATAAGGATCAGCCATCACTGCCGGGTCTGTGAAGATATCGAGAACAGACGGAGGGTCCGGATTCATATCCGTGCGATCCCCTCCCTGTGCGTTCCCGTTTCTGTTAACATCACTTATTCTCCTGGCCCGAGAGGTTGGCGCACCGTAGCCATCGCCCGAGCGCCCTTAGTGCATAGTTATGTGCTATAAGGTCGTCACTGTAAAACATCGTTGGATAGTACAGTCCAACGGCGCTCGGCCGCCAGGTGCCTTGCTGGTCTTGGTTTTGCACCAACCATTCGATGGCTTTGCTGACCTGGTCATCGAATGCGCTCTTTCCCGCCCGCAGAAGAGAATAGACCGCCCACGCCGTCTCTTCGGCGGTCCCGCCTTCCGGCGGTCCTTCCTCGACTTTCGATGGCCAGGCACCGTCAGCGCGCTGGCTCGCCTCCAGCCATTCTCGCGCCCGCCGGGCAACCTTTTCGTTCTGCCGACCGAGTTCAGTGTACGCTTCGAGCACCTTGGCGGTGCCATGACTAGAATCACGGAACCATAGAGAGGCAAATGAGCCGTCCGGCGCTTGTGCCTCCTCAAAGTATCTCAACGCACGGCCTATCGCTGACCTGCGAGCGATGGCTGGAATGCCATACCGGTGCAGTGCTATTACCACATGCGCAGTGACTCCTGGGCATGACGCATCGAACGTCTCTGATGTATTTTTAACCCACTCCGACCACGAGCCGTCCCTATTTTGCCTGGACAGTAGCCATTGTATACCCAGCTCGATCGCGGGATCCTCCCTCGGCATGCCGAAGTCATTGAGCACGGCCAGCACCACGGCCGTATCCTCTGACTCCGGCCAGCCCGATGGAACGGCCCACGACCAGCCTCCGGCGGGCTGCTTTAGTGGCTCGAATGGCTTACGCCACTGTGTCGACAGCAGCCAGTCGCGGGTAGGCCGAAGCCGATAGTCCGTGGCCACGTCGAAACCGCATTCGGTGAGCGCCAGGATGGCATAAGCGGTGACCGCGATCTCAAGATCACGATCAGTTGGCCACGAGCCGTCGGCCCGGCGAGTCTCGAGAAGGTACCTCACACAACCACGCTGGATGTCGTCGCCGATGCCCGGCCCGGCCATCTCCAGGCCCATGAACACGAAACACGCCATTAGCTGGCATTCCTCAATGCCGCCGTTGGGCCCCTGCAGTCCACGCAGCCACGCAAGTCCTTTCGGTTCGGCTATACGCCGCAAGGCCCTCCGCACTGGGTTCCAGTGCAGCGCCCGCGACTGCCATGTGCCGAGAGCCATGACACCAGGCAGCGCGATGGACGCCCTATTCCGGTATCGCGCTGGGAGCAGCATGGCCTCCATCGGCTGACGTGGCACCTCACTGATATCCCTGAGACCCACCAGCACCCAAAGGATCGCAACCAACTCCCGCCACGTTCTGACGTCGGAAACGATGGCCGATTCGCCGCCGTTCGCGTCGATGTAAGCCATTGCCTTCTCGACGGCCTGCCCAGAGCGGTCAGGGTCGAGCGATTTCAGCGCGCCGACGGCGAACCCGGTGGCAGCGGTATCGCTGGGCGCGTCCGCATCGGACTGGCTCCATCCGCCGTCGTCCCGTTGGTGCCGCCGTAACCACGCGAGCCCGTCCTCGATTTCATGCCGATATCCGATGCGGTCTGCGCGCGCCAAGACCACTACGGCCATTGACGTGGGTATTGCCGACGAGGACAGGCGATCCGTCCACCCGCCGTCGGCACGCTGCCGGCCGAACAGATATTGGATGCCTTTCTCCACGGCCTCGGCAGCAGATGCGGCGAGAAGCTGGTCGTTCACGATCGCCTCCGCAGGGCATACGACTTGGTGATCCAAGCGTCGGCCGGGGACTCTCACCACCGAACCGGCAGACTGGTTGGCGCATTTACGACAGAACCCGTCGACCAGTGCAGCTTGCCGAGCGGCAAGTCAAGCCGCAGGTCCGGGAACCTTGCCGGCAGCGTGTGAAATACAGCGGCAAGCTCTGCCCGGGCAAGCCCTGCGCCGAGGCAAAAATGTGGTCCATGACCAAAAGACACGTGGCCCTGATCAGTGCGGCCAGGATCGAACAGCTGAGGATCTGACCTGGCATCAGGATCAAAATTGGCCAGATGAAGGCTGACGAACAGTTGATCGCCAGCCTTGATCGGGACGCCACCGAGTTCAGTTTCCATCTTGGCGCGGCGGAAGATGGCCGTGTCAATTGGCGACTGGTGGCGCAGAATCTCCTCAACAACGTGCTCCGCAATCATCTCGCCCGCTGCCAGTCGGCTCCACTGGCTCGAACCCGCAAGCACCATGACGCCTCGAGTGATGGCCTTAGCCGTTGTTTCCTGGCCGGCAACGATCATGAGCATCGTGGTCGCGAGCAGCTCTTCCTCGCTTAACCTGTCATCTCCGCTCCGTGCCTCGATAAGAGCTGACAGCACATCTTCACCTTGCTGCTTGAAGCGATCGGCTACCAACCGCCGCACATACGTGTGCATGTCGTCGAGCGCATCAGCTGTATCATTTTCAGAACTTCCTTCACCCGACGCCGCAGGTGCGACAGACGTGAAAGCGCTCACCCATCGTCGCATTCTCAGCCTATCTTCGTCTGGGATGCCAAGAACACTACAAATCACGGCAGCCGGGAAAGGCGAGGCGAGGGCGGGCACCAAGTCGGCGGGCGGCCCCGCCTGTTCCATGCTGGTTAAAAGCGAAGCTAACAACTGCTCGATCTCTGGCATTAGCGCCTGAATACGGCGCACCGTAAAGGCGCGGGCTGCCAGCTTCCGTATCCGGGTATGCTCCGGCGGGTCCAGAAGCACCATATCCGCACGATTATCCGCGAATGCTGGGTCGAACATGCTCGTGAATCGCGCCGCGTCCGACAGCACTTCCCTGACAAGTTCATTCCCACTTACGAGCCACACATGGCCGCCACCTGGCGAAATGACGGACAATAGGGGCTTATGATAGCTGAGCTCGCGGAGAATGGTGGCCGGCTGACCATCCTCAGTTACCGGCTGCGGAAAGGCCAGGTCGTCGGGAGCGATCACCACAATCCTCCAGCTCTCGGCTCGGCTGAATGAACTACAGGGCCCGTGACAACAGCCAGCGATGAGTACGCGTATGTCGGCACGGCAAACTTGAGGCACCGCTAAGGCGGATGGCGACGTGCTTGCCGACTGGGTCTGTTCTCCTGATGCCAACGGATTCGCGTGACACTGTACCCCGCGGCATTCGCCAGAGCCACCTCAAGGACGACCGCGCCTCGATTCCTATGTGCCGCGCCTCGATTCCTGGCCCAGCCGGATCGCCGACGTCCGCTGTGTTCAGTCACGAACTCATGCTCGACGGTCGCGCGATCAGGGATTGTCCGACAGGAGGCGATAACGAGGACGCCCCGCAACGGTCGGCTTTCGCACGCGCGTGCGCACGGTCGCGCCGGTGATGGAACGTGGCCGCCTCGCTGGCCGCCGCCGGGCCCGGCTTGAGGCTTGGCGGAGGCTTGGCAGGACGAGTGGTCGAAGGTAGGAGCCGACCTTAACTTCAGGGGTCGGTTAGGTTGACGCGGTCGAGGTAAGAGGTGCGGACGGCCCTTATCGTCCGCTTTCCAGGCGATCGAGTCGGCGGCATACTGTTGTGGATTCCCATCACCTAAGTGACGGCCAAAAATGACGGAACCCATGGCTGGACCACCCGCATCTGTGACTGTGTACTGGCGCCGCTATTGTCCCCACTGCATGCGGCTGCGCTGGCAGATACGCCGGGCAAGGCTGCCTACCCGTGAGCTCAACATCTGGGAAGATAGCGCAGCCGCTGCGAACTTACGTTCAATCACAGGCGGCGACGAGATTGTCCCTACCGTGGTCATCGGCTCTCAGGCTCTGGTCAACCCCACGATCAAGCAGACCTTGGCCCTCGTCGCGGCTGAGGCGCCGCACCTTCTTGGCAAAGCTCGCCGCTGGCGTGCGACCGGGACGGGCTGACGAGCGTTGGCCGTCCCCAGCCCTCCGCACCCGTAACCCCTCGCCACCGGCCGGTCCACGAACTGGGCCGCGCGCCGGGCTGCCCGGCTGGGCCACTCGCCGACGGCGTGGCGGCCCTTCGTGACGTAGCACGTCGCCTTGGCAATCATTGCCACTAGCCGGGCCTTTCGTGGCGGTGCGCCGCGTCAGCAGCGCTCGATCGGCCGTGACGGCGGAAGGCTTCGCGATATAAGGTCCAAATCCCGGCGAGCTGGTTTTGAGCTGAAGCTGTCAAGGAGAAAAAATGACCACGAATCGCAACGACGACCTTCCCCGTCTGCCATTCGCTCAGCAGGATCCACTTGACATCGCACCGGAGCTCCGGTTGCTCCAGGAAGAGCGGCCCATCACACGCATCCGGACCGCAACCGGCGACGTGGCGTGGATGATCACCCGTTACGATGACATCAAAGCATTGTTCGCTGACCGGCGTCTCGGACGGTCGCATCCGCACCCTGAAAAGGCGGCGCGATTCTCCGATTCGGCGCTCCTAGGCGGGCCGTTCGGCGACTTCGACACCGAACTGGAAACCAGCGCCCGAATGCGCCGACTCCTCGCGCCCGCCTTCTCGGCCCGGCGCATGCAGGCCATCAGCGGGCGGGTCGACGCCCTAGTCGATGGGCTACTCGACAACCTATCTCGCCGGGCGCCGCCCGCAGACCTGCACAGACTCCTGTCGCTCCCTCTGCCCGTCATGGTCATCTGTGAGCTACTCGGCGTCCCTTACGCGGATCACGAACTCTTCGAGGAATGGTCCGAGCGCGCGGTACTGATTGACGATACGGTCGCGTCGGCGACTGCCTTCCAAGAGCTATTCAGCTACATGAATCAACATATTGACGGCAGGCGCCGCCAACCCGGCGACGACATGATCTCGAATCTCATCGCCGCCGAGGGCGAAGGCAAGTTAAGCAATGACGACATCGCCATATTGGCTGCCGCGTTGCTCCTGGCGGGACATGCGAGCACCGCGGCGCGCATAGACCACGGCACGGTGCAGCTCCTCGCCAATCCCGATCAACTCGATAGGCTTCGCGGTAAGCCTGCCCTCATCGAAGGGGCGGTCGAGGAGATTGTGCGGACGTTTGCCATTGGCGATACGGGGCTACCGCGGTACGCTCGATCGGATATCGAGATCGGTGACGTGGTGATCAAGACGGGGGACGCTGTATTTCTTGCTGCTACCGTGGCTAACAGGGATGAGCGGGTCTTTCCTAGCGCGAGCGATTTCGACATTAACCGCGAACCGAATCTCCATCTCGGTTTTGGCCACGGCTATTATTTCTGCTGTGGCGCGAGCCTCGCCAGAGTCGAACTGCAGTCGGTATTCAGCAAGCTTTTCCAGCGCTTCCCCGCCTTGCGTCTGGCGGTACCGCTCGAACACCTCCAGCTCCGGACCGATCTGCTGACAGGCGGCTTTGTGGAGTTGCCCGTTATGTGGTGACCGCTTCGAGCCAGTTCGCGTACTTCCCGCCCTGCCGCGCGCACGCGGCGCGAACGGCCGCCCGTCCCGCGGCACGGCCCCGAGCTTAAGAGCCTGCTTGACAACCGAGGCTCCTACCTGCCAACGAGACGTCCACCCACCTGTGACAGGCTGTAAGCCGGGATCACGCACGTTGGCACCGGTTGTTCTAACCGCGCATGGCGTGCGAGCCGGTCTCCGCAAGAATGGAACGCGCGGCCTGGTCCAAGACCATGACAACCCAGTCCGCCAGCATACATTCCGTCTTGCTCGCTGCCTCGCGCCAGCGCATTGATCGTTCCGGATCGAGGTCAAGCTCAAGGCGTGTATGACAGACAGCCTTGTCCTCGCCGCTGTCTTCTGCGGTCTCTCTCAGTCTCTTGCGCAGCTCCTTGACCGACCAACGCGATTCCTCAGCGAGATTAAGCCAGCGGTCCTGATCAGGTTCGGTGAGAGCGGCGACGGTGAGATGATGCTGGAAGCTAAGCCTGTCTCGTCGACGAGACACGCTGAACCTCCGCGCAACCCACGCGTAGTTCCGCAGGGTCTGGTAATTTAGCGACGTCTCTTCGATAGCATTCTTATAACGATCCGGATATCTCTTCTCTCCATAGTTCAGCCAGTCACCGAGCCACCAGGCAGACGAATCTGAGATAAGGAAGATCTGCTCGCCGAGCCTGCGCCAAGCCTCCATTGTCAGGTCAAGCGGGAGGAGAAGCGCGGTCCTCTTCGTGAGCGCCACCCGATCCACGCCCAGCTGGGCACGATGATCGATGAATGCCGCGCGCGTCGCGCCAGCCAAGTGGTCTCCCTGTGCAGAATGCCATCTATCGCGAGTGAAATCCTTCCGGACAGAACTGACATTCGCCCTCGGCATAACATCTTCTCCCGGCAGCACATCGCATACGGTACCGCACCGAACCGACAGTAGGACAATTTATAACAAAAGTGATAAAATCATGTCAACGGATCGTTCCGCCTGGCTGGACGCGTCGGCCGCGGCCGCACCTTCAGTCGTCGCGGCAGCTGAGTTCAGGCCGGGTGCCATGTGTGCCCTGCGCGGACCCGGGCGCCGATCACCGCACCGGCGGCGCGGGCGGCCGTAAGCACTTGCGCGCCCACTGTCAGCCGTTATTATTCGATAAGTCTCCACATTCGATGGATCTCACTTCGATGGTTGCGCTGAGCCGATCATCAGGCCATCACCCGCCGCACGTTCGTGCGGGTGACGAATCCGGCTGACCCGAGCCGAAAATACGTGCCGCGCGGGCGTCGATAAGGAGCCAAAGATGTCATCCGATGATACGCTGCTGCGATGCGATGGCCTCGCACCGCTCGGATTGCTGATCAGTGCCGAGTTGCAACGCCGCTGGTCGCATGGGTCAAGCTTATTGGACAATATCTGCGCGTATGCGCTCACGTCCGGCGGCAAATTACTTCGACCAATTCTATTGCTTGATTCGGCTCTCGCGGTTGGCGGTGAGTTACCGCGCGTTCTCCCCGCCGCGGTCGGGGCGGAATGCGGTCATGTCGCGAGCCTTATCCATGACGACATCATCGACGCAGACGATCTGCGGCGTGGTCGGCCATCAGTCCCGTACAAATACGGAATCGGTGACGCTATCATTGCTGGTGACGCGTTGATTTTTGATTTGTTTGCCAGCCTTGTTGAGTGCGGGCGGGCTGGCGTTCCTGATAGCCGAGTCATCGCTGCGCTCGATGCGGTGGCACGGGCCGGCCTAGATCTGTGCAGGGGACAGAGCATGGAGGCCGAAATGTGCAAGCGCCTCGACTTTGACGTTGACTCGTACATGACAGTGGCAAGGCTTAAGACCGCGTCCTTCTTCCGCGGCGCCTGCGAATGCGGGTCAATCCTTGGCGGCGGCCATCCCGAGTTGATCGGAGCGCTGTCCCGCTACGGGGAGAACCTGGGTACTGCCTTTCAGATTCACGACGATCTGCTCTGCTATCTCAGCGACACCCTCACTATGGGCAAGCGGGAGACCAGCGACGTGCAGAACGGTCGGCTGACGCTTCCGGTTATCCTCGCCTACCATTCGAGCGCGCCACGGGAGCGCAAGATCATCATTGATAGCCTCACCTCGTCATCTGACCCAGCCCAAGCGCTTGCCACTCTGGGTGACCTCGTGACACGGACAGGGGCCGTGGCGCAGGCGGGACAGATGGCACGGCGATGTGCGGAGGCGTCGAAGAGCGCTCTGCTGAAACTTCCCCAAGGCCCGAGCCGCGACAGGCTCGACTGCGTTGCGACTCTGGTGATCGAAAGAGATCGGTGATCTTTCACGTCGGCCTGCCTCGGATGTCCAGCGGATATCGCCTGCCTGCCAGGCACTCGTCAGATCCCCGTGGTCGGCCCGGTAATCTGCTGCTGCGAGGCGGCCGACCGGACGTGAGCGCGTGGGGCGTGCACGCCCGGAGTTGAAGGACTGGCCGACTTGCGCGCAAGGTTCCGGTGGAAGTACGTGTAGAGGAGTCTCAACGCAACGCGAATGGGGCGTCGCGTGCCGTGCGGAGAGGTGGACAGGAAGTAGTCACGTGGGTACCTTACGTAGCATTGGGCCATCTGGGCCGGACGTCGGCTCAGGTGCCTGTCCACCCCAGCTCGATACCGGCGGGCGTGCTGACACCATTCCGCAGGGCGCTGTGCAGAAAGCGTTTCAGGTGCTGAGCGCATTCCCTCCTGGACCCGCGACAGTGGGCGTTTCTGAACTGTCCCGCCGCTGTGGGCTAGCTAAATCCACGACTCATCGTATTCTACAGATCCTAGAATCCACCGGTGCGGTCGAACATGCGCCATCGGGCTATCGGCTCGGGTCCAGGATCGTAGAGTTGGCAGATATGGCCGTGGGCCGGAAATTGTGGCAGCTCAGAGACTGCGTCCTACCTTACTTACTCGATCTTTACGAAGAAACTCATCTGACCGTTCACTTCGGCGTGTGGAGTGGCAGCGGCATGCTGATCGTTGAAACGCTTCACGGCCGAAATGGCGTCACGACACAGTGGCGTGTCGGCACAATGGCGCCAGCGCACTGTACCGCACTTGGCAAGGCCTTCCTCGCTTTCGCGGACGACGTCACCCAGTCACTCATCGTCGACACACCCGTCACTACGTCCAGGGAATTGCGCGAAGAACTGCGTGCCATCAGGCAGGAGGGTGTCGCATTCAGCTCTAACGAATTCCTGCCGGGCGTAGCCAGCGTCGCGACACCGGTATGGGGATCGCGACGATCAGTGGTGGCGGCTATCTCCGTGTCAGGTCCAAGAGAGCGTCTTGACGCCTATGCCACACGCCAGGTCCGCCTCGCCGCGCACGCCACGTCCATATCGCCATGCTGCGCGGGAGACCCTGCCGGTAACTGACTGGCGGAGCGCGCTACGCCGACACCATCACGCAAAACGCCGATGGCGGTGGAATTCTGCCAGCGAGGCCGCATCGACCCGCGGTCGGTTTGGCGGGCTCTATCACGTGGCCCGGCGTCGCACACCAGCACCCGCTCAAACATGTCAGGTTCAAGCAATGTGTGATCGATCGACCTGTTTAGACCCCCCAGCAGGCCGCAGGGCGGTATGGTCAATGTCCACGCCTTGGACCTCGCCAGCAGAGACGGCACCAGCCGGTTCTTTTCGATGTTTGCTTCTGACCTGCACAACACCAATAATCGGTAGCTATGCGCGGCCAGGATATGAATGATCTACGGAACGCTGCGGCGATCGTGTCCGGCTCATTATTCGCCGCCTCTGATCACGCGCCGGGCAGGATCCTTCATTGCAAGTGCGCGGACTCGCAGTGGCATGGCCGGAAGGGATCGGCATATGGCAGGTAAGTGGCGGTGACGGAGATGTTTACCGCGATCGGACAGCTGGCTGTCCGCTTCCGCTGGCTGGTGGTCGCCATATGGCTGGCGGGCACAGCAGCCGCGGTCTCTTTCTTGCCGTCCCTCGCCAGCGTGACGCAGTCGGGCAACTCAGCCTTCCTGCCCGCCAGCGCCCCGAGCGAGCGAGCGGCCAATTTGGCGAGAGCGTTCGGGCAAGCCGGCCTGACGAACGGTGTCACCGTCACCGCCGTCGTCGCGCGGCAAGGCGCGCCGCTCTCCGGCGGTGACCAGGCAACCATCGCCCGCCTCCGGGCGGCACTGGCAAGGGTTTCCACGGTCACGCAAGTGCAGGATCTGGGCCGGTCACCAGACGGCAGCGCCGAGCAACTTGAGGTGCTTGCCGCCGACCAGGCCGACGCGACCCCGCTCATCACCAACATCCGCAGGGCGATCTCGGCCGCGCCAACGCTCCCAGGCCTTGAGGTTCACCTGGCCGGAAGCACCGCCGCGCAGGTGGACAGCGCCGCCAAGGCCGGTTCGACCGGCGGCCAGGTGCAGCTTGTCTCGGTCGTGTTCATCATCGCGCTGCTGCTTTTCATCTTCCGCGCCCCGCTCGCGCCACTGATTACACTGACGCCGGCGTTCATTGTCGTGGTGGCATCCGGGCAATTGATCGCGGAAGCCAGCCGCGCGGGCCTCAAGATATCGGTGCTCGCGCAGCTCATGCTCATAGTTCTGGTGCTCGGCGCGGGCACCGACTACGGGCTTTTCCTGGTCTTCCGCGTCCGAGAGGAGTTGCGTGGCGGCCTGTCGCCCAAGCAAGCCGTGGTCCAGGCGGTCAGCCGGGTAGGTGAGCCGCTCAGCTTCTCCGCCGCCACCGTGATCGCCGCGCTGCTCTCGCTGCTGCTGGCGACGTTTGAAATCTACTCCGGCCTAGGCATCCCGCTTGCCATCGGAATCGGTCTGATGCTGCTCGCCGGCCTTACCCTGCTGCCCGCCCTGCTTGCCATCTTCGGCAGGGCGGTCTTCTGGCCCTCGGCCACCCGAACAGGTCATGACCGCTCAGGCGCCTGGGCTCGGGTCTGTTCCCGTGTGGTACGCAGGCCTGCGGTCACCCTATTGGTCGGCCTGCTGCTATTTAGCGGTCTCGCCGTGGCGGCAACTGGATATCAGGCTTCGGGATTCGCCGGCGCGCCGACCGCGCCGGCCGGCAGCGACTCCGCCGCAGGAAACGCGCTGCTCGCCGCCCACTTCCCTAAGAGCGCTACGAACCCCATGTATCTGATCTACGTGCTTGCCCGGCCGGCCTGGGTCGATCCACAACCATTGGTCGCAGCCTGGAAGCAGTTGCAGGCTGCGCCGGAATTCAGCCATGTGACCGGCCCGCTCAACCCAAACGGCATCCCGCTGAGCGCCACCGACCTGCTCCACCTGCACGCCGTTCTCGGACCTGCGCAGGCCCTGCCACCGGTGCCTCCACCTGGATCAACGGCGTCGCTCGCTGCCTATCAGGCGTACCGGGACACGGCGTCGTATGTCAGCCAGAACGGACGGAGCATCCAGTTCGTGACGAGCCTTTCAATCGGCGACCCCTCGAGCACCGCTGCGATACAAGCCGTGCCCGCGATCAGGGCCCGTGCGCATCACACCGCCAGCGCCATCGGAGCCGTGCGCAACGGTGTCGCAGGCGTCGCACCGATCTTCTTTGACATCAGCAGCATCTCTGGCAGTGACCTGGCCCGGGTGATCCCTATCGCGATCATTGTCATCGGCATCCTGCTCGGCCTCGTCATGCGCAGCCTTGTAGCGCCCCTGTACCTGGTAGCGTCTGTCGCCCTCTCGTATCTCGCCGCCCTCGGCTTGGCTGTGATCGTCTTCATCGATCTCGGCGGCGGCGGCCTGGTCTTCGTGCTGCCATTCCTGATGTTCGTGTTCCTGCTGGCGCTCGGTGAGGATTACAACATCCTCGTAATGACCAGGATCCGGGAAGAGACACGCGACCTACCGCTGCCCGCTGCGGTCACACGTGCGCTAAGGACAACTGGTACCACCATCACGTCGGCCGGCTTGGTACTGGCCGGAACTTTCACGGTGCTCGCGGTGGTCGGCGGGAATGGTGCCGATGGCAGCGAGGTCCGCAATATCGGCTTCGGCCTTGCTCTCGGGATCTTGATGGACACATTCCTTGTGCGAACGCTGCTTGTTCCATCGATGGTGGTACTGCTAGGCCGGTGGAACTGGTGGCCGAGCAGGCGCAGTAGCTGGGCACAGGTGCGAAGCGTCACGGCACAGCCGGTCAAGTAGGCAGGCAGCGGAATGGGTGCCCCGCGGCAGGCTGCCAACTGCGCGTGTGTCGCGACGCCGGGCGCGGCGGTCGGCCTGCCGCTCCTGACTGGCGGCACTCGCTGCAGCGGGCGGAAGTAATTCAGCGCTCCGCTGACGCCGACCGCAAGGACGACGAGCTTGTTGCACACCGGGCACCCCGCGGCCAGGAAGGACAGCACGCCTCCCGCGCCGGCGCGCCCGCTGACCCGGCAGGCACGGGGCCAGGGCACGAGATAGGTGGCGAAGCCTGGCAAGATCAGGATCGGTCAGGCGTCGGCAGCGAGTCGGCATTCCCGGCGAGGATATCTACGGACTCAAGGCGCATGAGATCGTCGCGGCTCCAGCTTCGGTCTGGCTCGGATGCGAGACGATGCGCGTGACGGAGCCGCGCCCGCTCCAGCTCGTTGCGGACGCTGCGGGCATGGGCGAACCGTGGTTCCTGCATCCGGCGCGTGAGGTAGCCACGGAACGCCGCCTCTGCGTCCTCGGAGAGGTAATAGCGAGCCCGCTCCAGCATCAACCGGCCGATGGCTATCATTTCGTCTACTTCGTAGGGGGCGAAATCGAGGTGGTGAGCGATCCGGGAACCCATCCCGGGATTCGACTCGAAGAAGCCGTCCATCCGGTCCTTGTAGCCCGCCAGGATTACCACGAGCTTGTCACGTTCGTTTTCCATCACCTGCAGCAGGATGTCGATTGCTTCCTGGCCATAGTCCTTGGAGTCCGCAGCACGGTAGAGGTAGTAGGCCTCGTCGATAAACAGCACCCCGCCCATCGCCCGGTCCAGCGCCCGCCTGGTCTTCGGCGCGGTCTGCCCGATGTATTCGCCGACCAGGTCGTCGCGCATGGCGTGCACCAACTGCCCCTGCTCCAGGTAACCGAGCCGGTGCAGCAGCTCCGCCATCCGCAGCGCCACGGTAGTCTTCCCGGTTCCAGGGGGGCCGGTGAAGCACATGTGCAGGTTGGGCCGGGGGGCCTCCAAGCCGAACTTCTTCCGCGCCCGGTCAACCAGGAGCAGCGCGGCTATCTCCTGGACTTTCCGCTTCACCGGGACAAGCCCGACCAAGTCATTGTCGAGGGCAGCGAAGACCTCATCGATTCCCGCCGCTTCACGCTCGGCAGCGAACCTGACCATCGTATCCGGAGGGAGCGACCGGGCCCGGCGGTCACTCTTCACAGGCCACAAAGCGCGGGGACGCTGCACTGCCAGCGTTCGGCTGGCTTCCCCGTAACCAGCCGAAACCGGCAGCTCGGCTGCCTTCCCACCTGACCAGACGCTCACGATCGCCAGCGCCACCGGGCCGACGAAGACGATACAGGTGGCACTGGCGAACGCGATCTCAGCAATCATGAACAGTCACGGTTAGGATGCCCTCCCATATCCGGGCATACTTCCATCGAAGGTACACGAGCCGACCAGTGCCGGTCTGATGGCCTTGAACTGAGGTCCTGTCCTTTCCCCGTCTTCGTCACAGGCGCCGGATCCTAGGAGTTGACGGCGCGGGCTGAGACTTGACTGCGTTCGGTTGCTTTTCGCGCTGTGAAACCGCCGCCTAATTCTGTGCGCCGGCGGCTGTTCGGTGCGGGCAGCGGGCCAGCCTGGCGGCCGGGGCGATCATCGATCGGTGCGACGTCCACACCGTTGAGCAGGCGGGCGGCCGGGCTTGCCTGCCGCGGCTGCGGCGCCATATCTGGGCGGCAACGCCCCCCGTGGGTGATCGGCAGCGCCCGCCAGACGCTCCCGCTTCATCGGGCGCTGCGACGTCACGCTGGCGACGCTGGACCGCCAGGAACGGCCGGCTTGATGGAGAACATGGCCCACACGACTTTTCCCCTGTCGGTGGGTGCGGTGTAGCCCCAGGTGTCGGCGAGCGCGCCGATGACGTGGAGCCCGCGGCCGGTCTCGGCGGTTAAGCCTGGGTCGTTCGGTATGGGAGCGGCCTGGCTCGGGTCGGCGACCGCGCACACCACGCAGCGCCCGGGTTGCAGCAGGCCGAACCGGATCGCCGACTGGGGCCGGGGTTGGCCGCAAGCTGGCAACGCGTGCCGCAGCGCGTTGGTCAGCAGCTCCGACACGACCATCGCGATATCGTCGCAGCGTTGCGCCGTACCCCACCGCTGCAAGGTGGCGATGGTGAAGTCCCGTGCCGCGCGCACTGACCTGGCGTCGGCCCCCGGTGTGCGGGTGGCGACCCGCGGGAAGCGGGTCCAGCCCCGGGCGGCGGGTTGTGCCGTCAGCGGCCAGTTCCCGCTGGCCACCGCGGCCATCTCCACGGCAGGGGTCAGCCAGCGGCAGCCGAAGCTGCTGGCCGCGCTGCCGACCAGGGGTGATGGGTGTGCTGGCATCGCCGTCCGATCAAGTCCGGCCGCGACCGGCGGAACGAGCCCCCTCCAGCCCGCATCCTTCCTGATGCACGTGCATATTGCAACAAGCGTCTGCAAACGGTCTCCCGCAAATGGCCTTCTGCATATGCATGTGCATGTGCATCGGATCCGTTACGCTGCACTTGCAAGGACCGTTGCGCCGCCAAGCCCGGCGTGCGCCCGCTTCGTTTCCCCTTCGCCCATCCCGGAGCGCAGTAATCATGGTGCAGGCCACTAACGGCATCCCGGCCGATCAGCTGACGGCCGCACGCTGGCGCAAGAGCCGCGTCAGCAACCCCACCGGAAGCTGTCTGGAGGTCGCCGAACTGCCCGGCGGCGCGATCGCGGTCCGCAACTCGCGCTACCCGTCCGGCCCGGCGCTGATCTACACCGGTGCCGAGATCGCTGCGTTCCTGACGGGGGTCAAGAGCGGGGAGTTCGATGACCTGTGCCCCGGCGGCAGCGCCGTGTTATGGCCGTAAATCACTGGAAATGGTGTGACGTTGTGCGATGGCACGGTGATATCGTGTCATCGGTGCATGCCACTGCGGTGAGCCCTGGGGCCGTTGCCGGATGTCGTGCGGTGGCGCGGTGGTCGTGGTCCGGCACCTGTCCGCAGCGCTGATCCACGAATCCGGGAGCGAGGATGAGCATGGTGCGGCCGGGCAGCGAGCACCCTGTCGGTGCCTCAGGCGGGGCACGGGCCGACTCGACGGTCTTGCGCATGATGCTGGGCCACCGGCTGCGCCGCCTGAGGGAGGACGCCGGCGTGACACCGGAGGACGCGGGATACGAGATCCGGGCGTCCCGCTCCAAGATCAGCCGCATGGAACACGGCCGGGTGGGTTTCAAGGAGCGAGACCTGGCCGACCTGCTCACCTTCTACGGCGTCACCGATGAGCAGGTGCGGGCCGCGGTGCTGGCGCTTGCCCGGCAGGCCAACACTCCGGGCTGGTGGACCAAATACGGCGACATCCTGGCCGACTGGTTCGAGGCGTACCTGGGCCTGGAGGCGGCCGCCTCGCTCATCCGCACCTTCGAGCTGCAGTTCGTGCACGGCCTGTTCCAGACCGAGGCCTACGCGCGGGCCGTCACCCTTCTTGGCCACAAGGCCGCCCCGGCCGGCGAGATCGACCGCCGGGTGAGCCTGCGGATGAAACGCCAGGACCTTCTCAGCGGGCCGCAGCCGCCGCGGGTATGGTCGGTCATCGACGAGGCGGCGCTGCGGCGGCCGGTGGGCGGTCGCGCCGTGATCCGCGCCCAGCTGAACCGTCTCATCGAGGTCGCCGAGCTGCCGCACGTCACAGTTCAGGTCGTGCCGTTCGGGCAAGGCGGGCACGCCGCCGCGGGCGGGTCGTTCACCGTCTTGCGGTTCGGCGACGCTGACCTGCCGGACGTGGTGTACATCGAACAGCTCACCAGCGCGCTCTACCTCGATCAGCGCGACGATGTCGATCACTACATGGAAGTCATGGACCGCCTCGGCGCCGAGGCGCTGACGCCCGCCGCCACCGCGCGGTTTCTCAACGAAATCACCCGGGAAGCCTAGCGCGGGACGCGGGCCGGCCCCGGGCGGCATCACATGCCAGATCGCCGCAAGGCAGCAGAAAGGGCACAGCAGTGACAAGCCAAGGCACACCCGCAGCAGGCGAGCGGTCTGGCGACACCGCCTCCAGCCAGGACGAGCGCCCGGCCTTCGACACCAGCGTCGCGCACATCGCCCGGGTCTATGACTACTGGCTGGGTGGCAAGGACAACTACGCCGCCGACCGGCGCGCGGGCGACGAAGCGATCCAGGCCTATCCGGACATGGCCTCCTCCGTGCGGGCCAACCGGGCGTTTCTCGCCCGCGCCGTGCGCTACCTGGCCGGCGAGGCCGAAATACGGCAGTTCCTCGACATCGGCACCGGCATCCCGACCGCGAACAACACCCACGAGGTCGCCCAGTACACCGCACCGCAATCCCGGGTCGTCTACGTGGACAACGACCCAATCGTGCTCGCCCACGCCCGCGCGCTGCTGACCAGCCGCACCGAAGGCGCCACCGCCTACATCGACGCCGATCTGCGCGACACCGGCGCGATCCTGGCGCAGGCCGCGCAAACACTGGACTTCTCCCGCCCAGTCGCGGTCATGCTCATCGCCATCCTTCACCTGATCGGCGATGATGACCACCCATACCGGATCGTGGCCAAACTGATCGACGCGGTGCCGCCGGGCAGCTACCTGGCCCTGTCCCATGTGGCCTCCGACATCGAACCCGAGAAGACGGCCGAGACCAGAAAACGCCTCAACCGGCTCATGTATCAAAAAGTGACACTCCGCAGCCACGCCGAGGTAACGCGCCTCTTTGACGGCCTGGACATCGTCGAGCCGGGGGTGGTGCCGGTACCGCAGTGGCGGCCCGACTCCGAAATCGAGGCCAACCGCCGATCGGTCATGTGGGGCGGAGTGGGCCATAAGCGCTGAGGCGCCAGGCGCCGGGAATCGAGCGACGCCCGCTCGCCGCGGATGTCATGGGTCCCATGCACGAACGGGAATGCCATGGATGGGAGTGCAGGCGCGCCATGGGCTGGCTGGAGGAAACGCATGGAAATCGAGATCATCGTTGAGATCCCGCAGGGCTCGCGGAACAAGTACGAGATGGATCACGCCAGCGGGCGGATCCGGCTTGACCGGATGCTCTTCACCTCGACGCGCTATCCGCTCGACTACGGCTTCATCCCCGAAACGCTTGCCGAGGACGGCGATCCCCTCGATGCGATGATCCTTCTTGGTGAGCCGGCCTTCCCCGGGTGCGAAGTCACCGCCAGGCCGGTGGGCGTGTTCTGGATGCACGACGAACACGGGCCAGACGCCAAGATCCTCACCGTTCCTGCGCATGACCTGCGGTACGCGGACCTGCGGGACCTGCCCGACGTGCCCGCGCATCTGCGCGACGAGATCGGCCATTTCTTCGACATCTACAAGGAACTTGAACCGGGAAAGGGCACCGATCCCCGGGGCTGGCAGGACCGCGCGGCGGCCGAGCAGGAGATCACCGCGGCCTTCGAGCGTGCCCGCAGCCCTGAGGGGCAGCGGTGATCCCTCGCGTCAGCGGGTCGCGTCGGCAGCCGTGCCGGGCTTGTGTCCGCCCAGCCGATCCATCAGGAAGATCCTCGCGATCCAGAGGTGATCCTTGAGCGTCTTCCTGAACAGGAACGTGCCGAGTTCCTCCGCCAGTATCAAGAGGCTGTGAAGGCCGCCCACGACCCTGCCGGCTACAAAAAGCCGCAGCAACTGCTGCACGTCTGGGCATCGCCGTCGTCGCGACCAACCGGCCTGGCTACTACGAGGACCTCGAAGCGGTGACCGAAGGTACAGCTCGCACGGTCCCTGCCGAGGCGGCCATCCCGGACTGGGAGCAGCGGCTAGCAGCGGCACAAGCCCAACGGCGGGGTCTCGGGGGCGGGCCAAAGTGTGCGGTCGTGGATCAGGCGGGCAAGCCGCTCTCCGGGAGAGAATCCGGGAGTGACGGAGTCCCAGTCGTCTGGCTTGGTGTTCTCGGGACGTACCGCGTGGGCGCGGAGGGTGGAGACGCCGCTGCGCCAGTTCCTGCGGACTGAGACTGGCAGTGCGGTGGTCCTGTTGGCGGCGACGCTGGCGGCGCTGGTGTGGGTGAATATCGACTCGCCGTCGTATGAGAGTTTCTGGCGGACACGGCTGTCGCTGCGGGTCGGCGCGGCCGGGGTGTCCCTGGACCTGCACGGCTGGGTGAACTCCGGGCTGATGGCGTTCTTCTTCCTGGTGGCCGGGCTGGAAGCGCGCCGGGAGTTCGATATGGGCGAGTTGCGGCAGCGACGGCGGCTCGCGCTGCCGCTGCTGGCCGGTGCGGGCGGGATGATCGTGCCGATCGGCATCTACCTGGCCGTTAACGCCGGGCGGCGGTCGGCGGCAGGCTGGGGCACGGCAATGTCCACCGACACTGCGTTCGCGCTGGGGATGCTGGCACTGGCCGGACCGCGTCTCCCCGATCGCGTGCGCACGTACCTGCTCACGTTCTCGATCGTCGATGACCTGGCCGGGATCGGTATCATCGCCTTCGCCTACAGCGGGCGCCTCCGGCTGGCGGCGCTGCTGACCGGGCTGGGAATCCTCGGCGTGATCCTGCTGGTCCGGGCCGGTGGGCTGCGTTATGGCCCGGTGTATTTCCTGCTTGGGGCAGCGGCGTGGGTCGCGTTCCTCAAGTCCGGCATGGACCCGGTTGTAGTCGGCCTGATGATGGGCCTGCTTACCTACGCCTACCCGGCCGCGCGTGGCGACCTGGAGCGGGCCACGGACTTGTTCCGGTTGTTCCGCGAGCAGCCCACGCCGGAGCTGGCCCGGTCGGCGCGGGTGGGCGTCTCGGCAGCGATCTCGCCGAATGACCGGCTGCAGCAGCTCTACCACCCGTGGACGAGCTTTGTTATCGTGCCGTTGTTCGCCCTGGCCAACGTCGGCATCGTGGTCAGCGGCAGCTTCCTGGCCCGGGCCTATACATCACCGATCACGCTGGGGATCCTGTTCGGCTATGTCGTGGGTAAGCCGATCGGGACCGCCGGTGCTGCGTGGCTGGTCACCCGGCTGAGCGGCGGCCGGGTCCGCCCGCCGGTGGGCTGGGCGGCGGTGACGGGCGCCGGGGCGATCGCCGGGATCGGCTTTACCGTGTCACTGCTGATCGCCTCCCTTGCCTTCGGTGGCGCGCAGCTGGAGGAGGCGAAGCTCGGCATCCTGTCCGCGGCGCTTTGTGCTTCAGCGCTCAGCTGGATCGTGTTCCGCGTGACGGCGCTGCTCCCGAAGCGGCTGCGGATCCGTGCGCTGCTGGGCACCTCCGAGGTGATTGTGGATCTCGCGGTGCCGTTCGATGCGCGTAGCGATCACGTGCGGGGTCCGGAAAAGGCGCCGGTAACGGTCGTGGAGTACGGCGACTTCGAATGCCCCTACTGCGGCCAGGCCGAGCCCGTCGTCCGGGAGCTGCTCGCCGATTTCGGCGACCTCCGCTACGTGTGGCGGCACCTGCCGCTCAGCGATGTGCACCCACACGCCCAGCTGGCCGCGGAGGCAGCCGAGGCCGCGGCCCGGCAGGGCGCGTTCTGGCAGATGCACGACCTGCTGCTTGCCCACCAGGGCGCTCTGGCGGCCCGGGACCTGATCGGCTACGCCGGTGACCTCGGCCTCAATGCTGAGAAGTTCGCCGATGATCTCCGGAACCATGCGGGCGCGGCCCGGGTCGCCGAGGACGTAGACTCGGCCGACTTGTCCGCAGTGTCGGGCACACCCACGTTCTTCATCAACGGCAACAGGCACTATGGCGCTTACGACATCGAGACGCTGTCGGCCGCGGTGAAGGCGGCCCGGGCAAGGGCCGCGATCAGCTCCTGACCGCGGCAGCGATGTCGGCTCCTACATACCCGGCTGGACGCACAAAGACCGGCTACCGCACTCCCCGAGGAGGTAACCATGCGCAAGATCGTCGCAGGGTTATTCATGTCACTGGACGGCGTAGTGGAATCGCCCGAAGAGTGGGCCTACCAGTACGCCAACGACCAGATGTGGGAAGAAATCGCCGCCGGAATCGCGCGCGCGGACGGCGTGCTGCTGGGCCAGCGGACGTACCTGGCGTTCGCCCA
>WNFX01000458.1_pt1 | contig 56779 bp, 47 predicted proteins | sample 5400111 | NCBI WGS metagenome assembly WNFX01 (sample SAMN13153363, study PRJNA577476) | soil metagenome | isolation source: 40 cm soil or saprolite under grassland replicate 1 | place: USA:California | collected 2016-06-15
GGACAGCGTGATTTGCACGTGCAGGTGAGCCAACCTTTAGTGTGGCGGCCATCCTTTCAGTAGTGACAAGGGTATACGCTCGACCATCCCGGCGCTGTTCGCTCAGGTCTCTCGCCAGGCGGCCCCGAGCAACAGTGAGGAGCGTCCGGCACGGGTAGCGTGCGGGTCGCTCCTGTGAGTCGACGGGTGCTATCTTACCAGCAGCTTGATACACACTCCAGTGGTGGCCTCCTATGAGCGCTGTTGCCTCATCTACCGAGAGGGCTTTGACAGTTTGGGATAGAGCGATGAGCCGATCAAGCATGGCAAGTTGATCCGAGGTGATGAAGTTCTTGGCCGCGTAGGCGTTAGTCCGTGGTCGATTGGCCCAACTCCGGTCGGCGTTTGTGTAGGATGCCCACTCATGCTCGGCATCTGCGACGATCGATGAGCCATCGGAAAACACAACCTCGTAGCATGTACGGTGGTACATCACATCGAATGCCGCCATGACACGAGTTGGGTGACCCCCCTCATCAAATACAAAGTCGCCTCTGACGAGATCGCCCATCCGCTTCCACCCGGTCGGTGTCGGAATTGGTGTGTCCACATCAAGAGCTTTGCCTGTGCCTGTTGCTGCCTCGATGATGGCGTGCCTATCTTCCGTTAGCGACCTGGCCACAAGCGTCGCCATTTCGATCTGTGCTGGTCGCTCTTCGTAGCCCGCCAGGCGCTCAGAGAGTATACCGCCGTGTCCGAGATCAGTGGTAACAATCCGGTGCAGGCGAGAAAACTGACTGCGAACAGAATTCTCTGGCAGTTGTCTTTTGCCCCGCTTTTCTGACGAATTCTCTTTTTCATCCTCAGCATCACTGTTGTTTTCGTTTGAAGGGAGTATAGCTTTCTGTTTGCGAGTATCAATCTGTTCCTCGTTGGCAGAGTCAGGGGAAGGAGTGGGAGGGGTGGGCGCGATGGATAGCGTCATCAAAGGTTCATCAGTTGGTGTTGGGAGATCATTGATAATCCTATCATCAATTGATATTTCGCTTGTGTTTTCAGGTTGCTGGGTAAGCGTAGGGTAGGTGGGCGGGATAAATTGTACCCTTACAATGTCTTTGTGCTCGTCCATTGGAAAGCCCATCAGTGCGCGTAAGTAGGCGTCAGAGAACTTCAGCATATGTTCGAAGCGCTTTACTGGCTCTGGTGAGAGGGCTTTGAGGAGTACTGCCTCGACAGTTGGCGAAATCTTGCTATTCAGACTGCGGGGTGAGGGAATTGGCTCGTGTTCCTGCTGGTAAAGTAATGTCTCCCGTTCAGTTGCCGTGTAAGGACGGCGTCCGCATAGCCACTCGTAGACCATCACGGCCATCGAATACTGGTCGCTGGCGGCAATAGGCGTACCACGCAAATGTTCGGGGGCTTTATAAGGCAGCGCATGTATGGCCAAGTGATCAAACGATTGAAGCAACTCTCGGGGCACGGGCGTGAAGTCTGTGAGCCGTATCTCCTCATCAAGAAGGATATTGCCGGGATGGAGGTTACCATGCAGAATATGTGAGACATGAGCATATTGCAGGGTATCTGCAATGGTGGAGAGAAATGGTTTGATCTCGTTGGGTGCATAACGCTTTCCTGCAACGAATTGTTTGAGGATAGTACTGCCCTCAACATATTCTATTACGAGGTAGCCATGGTCTTGCTGGCTACCTGGGTCCGAGATGACGCCGAAATCCTGAATTTCGGTAATGTTGCTACGTTTAAGCTTTTTGAGCTGTTTGGCGTGAGAGAGAAATGCTTCTTTGGTTTCTATCGTGGATAAGGGAATGCTGAAGACTTTCACGATGACATATTTTTTCCGGCGACGTTCTTCTCTGCCCAGGTAGGTGCGGCCAGTAGGACCTTCGTTGAGGAGCCGGATAATAGCATACGGGCCAAAGTGCTGTGGTCCTGCATCTCCCATGTGAGCGTTCTCTCCCCCTAAATGTGAACGAATGTTTGTTATGCACGAGCAGTATAGCACAGGGATGAAGGTGGCACAACCTTTGCCGAGCGCTAGTCAAGGCTTCTTATATAAGATAAAAGTAATTCATTATGGATATACCCTTGTTGGTTCTGCACATCCTTGGATTGTTGCTGCATGGTATGCAGTTTCTCATGTTGTACAAGATGCATGGCTCCTCACGCTCCTCTATTGCAACTCCAACATAACACGGTATAATGTGCTGTATTATATAAGTGCTGAAAATAAATGTATACTTGAAGGCATAATATATCTGAAAGAGATACGTTGGATAGCATGGAAGAGATAGAAACGCAGAGCAAATTAACAAGCGATAAGCTCGACAGAGCGCAAACTGCCGAGGCAAAGGCACATCATTACGATGCCAGTAAGTATGATCGGCCATCGGTAACAGTGGATGTGGTAATGATGAGCTTGCGCCAACGAGATCTACAGGTTTTGCTCGTCAAGCGTCGTTCCTGGCCGTATGAGGGCATGTGGGCTATTCCTGGTGGCTTTGTGAATATGGACGAGTCGTTAGAGACGGCAGCCAAGCGCGAGCTTCAGGAGGAGACTGGCGTGCAAGATGTATACCTTGAGCAGCTCTATACCTTTGGGGATCCAGGGCGGGATCCCCGAACTCGTGTGATTACAGTAGTCTATTTTGCCTTGCTTGACTCAGAACGTCTGCAGGTGAGAGTAGCTGATGACGCTTTGGATGTGGGATGGTTTTCTGTCTATAGTCTACCCCCGTTAGCATTCGACCACGAGAAGATACTTCAGTATACTCTGAATCGCCTGCGAAACAAACTGGATTATACGACGATAGCTTTTAGCCTCTTGCCTGATCAGTTTACCTTGCGTGAGTTGCAGCGTGTCTATGAGATCATATTGCATCGAAAATTGGATAAGCGCAATTTCCGCAAAAAGATTTTAGCGACTGGTATCCTGGAAGATACGGGTGCGAAGAAAATGGAGGGTACCCATCGTCCTGCTCGCCTATATCGTTTCAATCCTGCTGCGGAGGGCAAACTTTAAGTGTATATGCCTGATTGAGCGAAGTAGGAGGTGAAGAAAGGCGACTTCAACAATCTATCGAATATTGTAGAGCGGTCCAGGGACTTTCTCACCACGCTAGTAAAAAGGAACAGCTTTCCCTTTCATTGGCAGAGTAAACGAAAACGTTGATCCTTCGCCTCCCACCCCACTGCTCTCTACAGTAATTGTTCCTCGCATGGCCTCCACCAGCTGTCGTGTGATATATAGCCCCAGGCCACTCCCACGGGTGAGACCATGCATGTCACGTTCCAGGCGTACAAACTTGTCGAAGATAGCTTCTTGTTTGGAGGGCGGTATGCCTGCTCCGAAATCAATCACATTTACTCTTATCCTCTCTTGTTCTTGCTCGATGGTGGCAGTAATACGAACAGGCGTTTTGTGTGAAGAGTAGCGCAATGCATTAGAGATCAGGTTACGCAGCACTTGCTTCAGACGTGTCTCATCCGCCCAGACCCCTATCTCAGCAGCAATGTCTACCTCAACTTGCCGTTCCTGCTGGAGAATCAATGGTTCAAAGAGTTCGACGACGCTGCAACAGGTTTCCTTTAATGGAATATTGCAACAAACTAATGTCGCGGCATCAAATTTGACACGGCTGGCATCCATGATATTGGCCTGGAGCAGAACCAATTCATCACAGGCACGGCGAGCTTTGGCTAAGAAGGTTCGGCGCACTTCAGGACTGGCATCATCAAGTTCGCCGAGCAGTTCCAGGTAGCCCTGTACAATCGTTAAGGGTGTACGCAATTCATGGCTGGCTGTCGTGAGAAACGCATCTTTGAGTTGATCGACCTGGCTAAGCTTTTCATAGGCGATTGTTAATTCATTGTATAGGCGCGCATTTTCGCGAGCCGCGACAGTCTGTTCGTTCAGACTGCTCAATAAACGTGGGTAAGCGGATCCAAGGAGACCCACACCGAGTGAGGCAATAGTACCCAGGCTAATAAATAGTAACCATTGATCATTTGAGATGAGGTTTTTATCCCATGAATACCTGAGGGTTGTCCAGATCCCTAACAGGCTTGCTACCCCTCCCACCGTACTGCAAATATAGAGTATCCAGGCAGGTGCAACAAGTTGTTCGGGTTTTTTCGTGAGTAATCTTCTGAAGCGGTATAGCAGAATGGGTAAATCCAGGAATAGGATGATCATGGAGATGCACCAGATGACAGTCGTTGTCGCCTGGGAAACGTCATAGACCTCGGTAGAGAAGTTCGTATCCACCTGGTAAAGCAGGGGTCCGACAAAGTAAGTGAATATTGCTATCACGAGCACAATAAGTGTCTGTACATTGGTGGCAAGGTAGGGTACGTTATAACGATTGACCCTGGCTAAAACGGGAGGCAGACGATGATCCAGTGCTGAAACGAACAAGATACGCGCAAAGGTAACATTGTAGGCGATAACGGCAATTACGAAAAAGCTGATAAAGATAAGACCCATGAAGACAGCAGTAGCAACGCCAAAAACAGTATGTATCGCTGTAAGTGTAGAGTACCCAGAAGCAGCAATATTCGGTGGTTCAATAGCCATCACTCCAAAGGTTCCCAGAAGGTAGGCTAGTAGAATCAGTAGCGGTCCCCAACGTAGAAAAAGCGAGGCTGCATTGCGCTCCTTAGTCTCGGCGGCCATGTGCAGGGGGACCTCAACACCAAGCAAAGCCAGTACGATCACGCCATATAGTACAATATTTTGTCCTCCAAAACCAAGTGTGCTGCTGGTCAGTGAAGGCTGTGGCGAATGCCCGCTGAGTAGCCAGACGATCCCTGCCAGGCCGACAGTGAAAATACCCAGGGCGTAGAGCACTATCACCACTTTCACGATCTTCATAATAAGCCGTAGGGGAAGCGTACAGATCCAGCCAGCAAGTAGTAGAATTCCAATTACCACTATTCCTTGTTGCCAGGTTGTTGTGAGCCAGTCCACGTTGGCGCCGCCAATCTGTACGCCGATGCCATGTATAAGTGTCAGGATGCTAGCGGTCGCGGAGAGAAGCACCAAAATGCCAGGAAACCAGGCACAGAAACCAGCAAAGAAGCCAAAAAGTGGCCCCAGCGCCCGGTGCGACCAGACGTAAATCGAACCATCAACTGGCATGAAGCGATTAAGTTGCCCGGTGACGACTGCACCAGGTATGAGGAATGTGACTGCGCCGATTACCCAATAGAGGTAAGTGGCCGCTCCTGCCCCTTGTGTTGCCTGTACTACTGAGGCGTTAGGGATGAAGAGGACGATCGCTATAAACAAAACGAGCAAGTCTACTCGTGAAAGTACTCGGGGAAGAAATTCGTTGATGCGTTGTTCTGAACGCAATGGATCGCCCATAGCGCTCTGCAAGACAGTCGGTGTATAATGTCCCTCCATTATATTCATTCGCTGCCTCATCTTCCCAAGATGTCGAAATATGGGGTATGCACTTTACATGCAAGTAGTATAACAGGTGGAACGGCGGAAGGTAAATATTTTAATCTGTCGGGCTATAAGATCTGGGGATTCCATTGGCGAGGTAGCCTTGCAGGCGAAGCCCTACTGTGGGCATTATCTATTCGAAAGACGTTCAATGTTTGTCACTGCTATTCTGAGACCTCTAATAGCTCAAGCAGGTCATAAAGTGAGTGTACCAGTAAACAGTCGACATTACTCTCTTCTAAGCGTCTATGCCGGTCAAGCAAGACCGGAGTGATGCCTACAGCCCGCGCACCCAATACATCATGAACGTACGAATCGCCTATATGGATCGTATAATCTGCGATGCTATTCGCTCGCTTTAGCGCCAGTTCATAAAGCATCGGCGAGGGTTTAGCATAACGAGTGACTGCCGAGACCAGCAAGCAGTCAAAATAGCCTGTGAGATGGAGACGCCGCAAAATGGGTCCGAGGGCAATACCCCAGTCAGAGATAATGCCAAGTGTATAATTGTGAGCTTTTAGCGTTTCCAGCACTGGAAATACATCAGGGTAGACTTGCCAACTTGTATGTTCGTCAAATTCCCTGTTGATCTGCCGGGCAAGTTCATAGAGGCGTGGCTCATCGTGTTCCTCGACAAAGGGACGAAGCAGATTCATATAATAATCAATCCAGAACTCGTTAATAGTTTGCTCGCTGGCCCAGGTATGACGCTTGAGACGTGCCTGGCGAAAATAATATTCTTCCGCTTCAGTCATGCGCTGCCTAAACTCATCGATATGGATGTGTAAGCCAAGATCCCTGCAGACCCTTTGACAAATTTCAGGAGAAGAAGGGTTTGGATGCAACAACGTAAATCCTGCATCAAAAAAAACAGTACGGATAGCCTGAGGCTGTTCAAGAGGCATTTTTTACCAACTTCCGCCGCGTCATTCGGCAACAAAGTCCTTGTGGTCCTCCTGCTCCGGTTACTCGTTTAGATCTTAGCCTTATACACGGCATCAGCGGCGGCAAGTGCGGCGCCAGCCTCGGGCTTAAAACCACTACGGGGCAGTACATGTTCCAGGGCTTCCAGTATGGTATCGACGTTTTTACGGCATGAGTTGTAACCCATCAGGCCGATGCGGATCAAGCGGCCCTTCAATGTGCCAAAACCACCCCCGATCTCAATGTTGTACTCGTCAAGGAGCCCATTGCGAATCGCCATCTCATCTATGCCCTCATGCAGGCTAATCGCGGTCAACACGGGTAGCTCATAACCACGTTCGGTAAGAATATCAAGGCCCATTGCTTTGACACCCGCTCTAACGGCTTCACCGTGCAGTTGATGTCGTGCCCAACGTGTTTCTAGTCCTTCTTCCAGGATAATGCGTAGCGCTTCACGCATGGCATAGACCAGATTGCTGCATGCTGTGTGATGGTAAGTATGGTCACCGTTCCAGTAACGGTGCAATTTCGGCAGGTCGAGATAATAACTCTGCACAGGTCTTTTACGATTCCGGATCACCTCTACCGCTCGCTCGTTGAGTGTGACAGGAGCTAGTCCCGGTAGAGACCCCAGGCTCTTCTGACTTCCTGCATAACAGGCATCGATCTTCATTTCATCGATATTCATGGGAACTCCGCCGAGTCCGCATACTGCATCTACAACGAAAAGCGCTCCATGAGCATGGGTGATACGCTCTAGTTCTTCTAGAGGCTGCCAGAGGCCGGTTGAGGTTTCAGCAATGGCCGTCGCAAATATCTTGGTGTCTGGGTGTTCTTTGAAAGCCTGCTCAAGTACCTCCGGCTCAAGTGGTTTGCCCAATTCAGTCTCCAGATTGACCACTTTAGCTCCTGCGCGTTGTGAGATTTCAACAATCTGGCCGCTGAAGAAGCCAAGGCTACCGGAGATGAGCTTATCGCCCTCTTCAAGTAAATTGCACAGAACCGCCTCTGCGCCAGAGAAGCCTGAGCCGGAGACGCAGAGCGTCATTTCGTTTTTCGTCTGGAAAACCCAGCGCAACAACTGAGCAGTTTCTTCGAGGATAGCGAAAAACTCGGGATCGATATGACCGAGTTGAGGAGCTGAGGCGATACGGAGAATACGCGGATCAACGTTGCATGGACCAGGGCCGAGCAGTAGCCGGTAAGAAGGATTGAGTTCAGGAAGGGTGTACTCATATGTTACGCTCTTGCCCATTACTAATTGTGTCATTCAGTTGCCTCCCTTTCTGTTAGGGACACGCTATAAGGCATCCCTCCAAAGAAATCACCCTGGTCACAGTCTGGCGTGTGCGGTATGGGCAGAACTGTTCATTGTCCTGCCCGTTCTTACACCGTTGCCTCTGTTTCAAACAAGTGTTGCAACTTGTCAGCTTGATCGACTGTGATCAAGTTATCGATAAATTCGTCGAGCTCACCATTGAGCACGGCGGGTAGATTGTGCCGTGTTAAACCTATGCGGTGATCGGTCACGCGGTCCTGCGGGAAATTATAGGTGCGGATCTTCTCGCTGCGATCGCCCATTTGCACCTGTGAACGCCGCGATTTACTCAGTTCTTCCTGTCTGTGGGCCTCTTCCAGGTCCCACAGGCGGGCCTTGAGGACCGAAAGCGCCTTAGCTTTATTCTTAAGTTGCGACTTTTCGTCCTGGCAGGTGACGACTAGGCCGGTCGGTAGGTGGGTGATACGCACGGCTGAGTCAGTAGTGTTCACACTCTGACCGCCATGTCCGGTTGAGCGATAGACGTCGACACGGATATCGGTGTCTTTGATATCGATATTAATGTCCTCATCGGCTTCCGGTAGTACGATCACTTTGGCCGTCGAAGTATGGATACGCCCACTAGCTTCCGTGACCGGGACCCTCTGGACGCGGTGGGTGCCACCTTCATATTTCAAACGGCTATAAGCGCCCTTGCCTTTCACAACAAAGGTGATATCTTTGATGCCTCCTTGCTCGGTTTCGTTGATATCCAGGATTTCGATCTTCCACCGTCGATTATCAGCGTAGCGGCTGTACATCCGAAAGAGTTCGCCGGCGAAAAGCGCTGCTTCGTCACCACCAGCTCCAGCCTGAATTGTGACGATAGCATTTTTCTCATCCATAATATCTTTGGGCAGCAGGGAAATCTTGATCTCTTCGAGTAAGTGCTCTCGATGTGCTTTGAGGCGTTCCATCTCTTCAAAGGCAAGTTCGCGCATCTCCGGTTCATCGCCTTCGTACATTTCCCTGGCCTCGGCAATTTGCCTGTCAGTTTCGGCCAGTTCATTATATTTTTGCACAACCTCTTCGAGTTCAGCGTGTTCGCGGCCATAGCGCTGTAACAGCGGGATATCTTCAAGTACTTCCGGCTGTGCCATCAAGGTATTCAATTCTTCGTATCGTTGTGCAAGGCTGGCAAGTTTGTCCATTAAGTCCATGTGTGGGTCCTCCCAAAATCTCCTCATCCTCCCGATATAGGACAGTGGCTCTTCTCTATCATCGTATCATATTTTAAGACACGTCGGAACGGATGAAATGGTGCTAATTATCGTCTGTTTATGGGTTGATTCGCTAGTTGCTTTTGGAGGCGTGTTAGGGGAAAGCGCTACCCGGCGGCGAGCAAGTAGCGTTCGACAGTGGCGCGTCGCGGGTGGCGTATGTAGTGAGAATATGCTGTTGTGCTGTGTAAAAGTGTCCTCATAAACTCTATTATATCACGTAAAGAGAAACAATTGTGCTTTTTTTTGTGAAACATCTCCTATTCTGGAGCGAATAATAGGAGTATACTATCTTTCACTAGACAGGTATTTCAATGTTGAAAACGGAGCTTTCTCCTGGATCAACTGAATTTGAAGGAGGGATTCCTGTGCGCTTCTGCTTTATCCTGGAAGAGAGATATGCCAGTAAACCCATGCCTATGGTCGTGGCGGATCAGCTACAACAGTGGGGGCATGAGATTGATGTTTTACAGCCCTACGCAGCCGTAACCAGCCTGACCGACCTTTCGCTGACAAAGTATGACGCTTATGTCCTTAAAACAGTTTCCGATGGGCCGGGTTTGACCATTTTGGAAGCTGCCGAAGCTGTAGGCATACCGACAATCAATAATTCGCGAGCGATTCGCTTGATTCGAGATAAGGCTGTGGCGGTGGCTTTTGCTCAAGCGTGCGGCCTACCCGTGCCAGTTACCTACTTTGTTGGCCATCCGCGTGCCTTAATCAGAGTGCCTCATGATTTGTATCCTGTGGTTGTCAAACCCAGTAACGGCACTTCACTACAGGATATCCATCTTGTGCATACCCCTGAGGAGATGGCACAACTCACCTTAGATGAGCATAGTTACTATCTCGCCATGCGCTATGTCGAAAATAGCGGCTATGATATCAAGCTCTATATCACAGGTCAGGAGGTACATGCTATCGTCAAAAGTTCACCACTGCATGGAACGGTGCAAGAGCAAGAAGTATCGGTGAGCCGTGATATGTTGAAGCTGGCGCGTCGTGTAGGGCAGGTGTTTGGTCTTGACTTGTACGGCGTTGATGTTCTGGAGACTCCTGGTGGATTGATGCTTGTTGATATCAACGACTTTCCGAGCTTCTATGGTGTGCCACGCAAAGTTGCCAGCGTTGCGGAATACATCCTGCATGCTGCCTATCGTGCCCGGCGCGAAGGGCAGAGGCGTTTCGGGCGGCCAATTATACAAACTCGCAAGTCCTTACGACGGCAGGATAACAGGATTGTCCCTGCTGAGCTGTTAAGTTTTAATCCAAACGTGAAGCGAGTACATAGCAGTTGATTCTTTCACAACACATATATTATGAAACCTCTATAGCCCATTCATCGTGCTGTAAGTGGGATAGTTCAGTAATCTTTCTGGCAAAGAAGTACACGAAGCGAAAGCTGATATTCAACTTAAATGGATTGGCATGTGATTTGTCTCTTTTCAAAGAATGCCATCCGCAGGTTGAAAGGAAGTGAGGAGTAAGTACCTATGAAGACTACAAATGTAGATCAGTACAATGGCACCGATGTGAGGGATAAGGCCAGGCAAGTTGCGAAGTCCACTGTTTCTAACGTCCAGGACAGCGTGCAGTCAGGCGTATCAAAAACCCAGGAGGCACTGCTCGTGGGATTGGGTGCGACGCAAGAGTTGCTGAAAGGCCGGAGGAAACGGGCTGCTAAGAACCTGAAAAAGGCTCAAAAGAAGGCACGGAAGAATTTGAAAAAAGTTCAAGATACTGCTCAGGATAGTATGCAGGCCAGTGTTTCGAGAGCCCAAGATGCTCTGCAATTGGGATTAGGTGTTGCGCAGGAGGTCCTGGAGCAGAATCTGAAGCGTGCCGACAAGAACTTGAAGAAGACACGGAAGAACCTGAGGAATTTACAAGGCTCTCTGCAAGAAAATGTCCAGTCAGGTTTGTCGCAGACGCAGGGCGCTCTACTTACGGGACTAGATGTTGCCCAGGACGTTTTGGAGAAGAATGCCAAGCTTGCTAACAAGAGTCTGGTGAAGGCCCAAAAGAACTTAAAAGACACTCGTGATTCCTTGCAATCCCAACTTGAGAGGCGTGCTCGTAGGCGCAAGCGTGCAAAAACCATGTATCGCCTCGGTCTATTGACAGGTGTCGTGCTTGTCCTACTCTATGCACCGTGGCCTGGCTCAGAGACACGTCGCCAGCTCGTAGCATTCTGGCAAGGGCTTTTCCCAAGCCAGGGATAAACCTTGTGAAATTTGCCGCATGTCCAGATAGGTTGGCAACAGGTCAGAGTTAATAATTGTGCCTTTTCACATGACCAAAATCGTTCAAAACATAAAGTACGCGACGTTTGCCTGAAACACGTACAACGGTAATCGAGGTGTTGGCGGCAGGAAAAAAGAACTCTTTTTCCAACCCCAGCACTTCGGCAACATAGGTATTCACCACACCGCCGTGAGCAAACGCCAGTACTCGTTGGCCAATATGGTTGCGTGCTATTTCATCCAGCGTCTCAACCACGCGCTTACGGAATGCCTTTGATGGCTCGCTATCCGGGATAACGTCCCAATTTCCCACTTCACCTGCCATACGCACAATATCTACCTGGCGTTCCTGTAAGGCCTTCGTCAATGCTGCCAGATCTTTATCATCGTCGGGCAATGGACGTATATTGCCCAGTCTGATCTCTTTCAAACCCTCGACAATAGTGGGTATCATGCCCAGTCGTTCAGCCAGAGGCGCTGCCGTTTCCAGGCAGCGTCGTAACGGACTGCTATATATAACATCGAAACTCACCTTGCTGAGCCGTTCAGCTAATGCTTGCGCCTGCTCACGTCCTACATGGCTGAGAGGCAGATTATCGTAAATACCGCTGGGGATAATTTCATCTTCACCGGGAATGGCGTCAGCATGACGCACGATAAACAATTCAGCAGCATTGTTGCGCTGGAACAAAAATGGGTCTTCCATGATATTGAAGGAATCCTCGATCAATTCTTGATTATGCAAACTGGCGGATCACCGATTTCGCCAGTGCACGTTTATGTACTTCGTCGGGCCCATCAACTATGTGTAATGTCCGACCATGCGCCCATAGCGAAGCCAGCGGGAAATCATCGCTTAGCCCAGCGCCACCGAAGACCTGCATGGCTCGATTGACGACATTGGTAAGCACTTCGGGCGCTGCAATCTTAATCATGGCGATCTCGTTCTGCGCAGCTTTCTTGCCAAGGTTGTCAATCATCCATGCTGCCTTGAGTGTCAACAACCTTGCCTGCTCAATCTCCAGGTACGATTGGGCGATCCAATCCTGAATGACTCCTTGCTCGGCCAGAGGCTTGCCAAAAGCCACTCGTGACGTTGCACGCTGGCACATCAACTCTAATGCGCTTTGCGCCGCCCCGATCGCGCGCATGCAATGGTGGATGCGTCCCGGACCCAGTCGTGCCTGGGCAATCGCAAAACCACTTCCTTCCTCTCCCAATAAATTGCTCACCGGGACACGCACATTCTCGAAAAGTACTTCGCAATGGCTCTCGTTATCTATATAGCCCATCACCGGAAGGTTACGCTTAACGATCACACCCGGAGTAACCTTGGGCACCAGCACCATGCTCTGCTGTCTGTATCTATCAGGAGAATTGGGATCGGTCTTGCCCATCACAATGAAAATTTTGCAGCGTTCGCGGGCCGCCCCTGAAGTCCACCATTTGCGGCCATTCAGCACATACTCATCGCCATCGCGTTGGATGGCGAGCTGAACATTGGTAGCGTCAGAACTGGCTACGTCCGGTTCTGTCATAGCGAAGGCTGAGCGTATCTCACCGTTAAGAAGAGGTATTAGCCATTCTCTCTTCTGTTCTGGAGTACCGAACTGTGCCAGAATTTCCATATTCCCAGTGTCGGGCGCGGCACAGTTAAACACCTCGGATGCCCAGCCTACACGCCCCATGAGCTCTGCAAGGGGTGCATATTCCAGGTTGGTCAGGCCTGCCCCATACTCATCATCAGGCAAGAAAAGGTTCCAGAGTCCCTCTGCCTTTGCCTTTGCCTTCAACTCATCCACGATCTCAGCATGGTGATGCGGATTCCCCGAAGCAGCTATCTGGTCCCGGTATGTCTGTTCATTGGGATAAATATAGCGATCCATAAAATCGCTCACACGCTTACGTAATTGGTTGACTTTCTCGGAGTAGGCAAAATCCATTGGCTTCCCTCCATATGAATCAGTTGTTCTGGAACCACAGGCCTGATTCAGGCATTAACTTTACGGTTATTCTGTACTTGTGTACTACCCCTGCGGATATTGCGGTGGTTGTGACTGGCCGTACTGTGGAGTTTGCGCAGGCGATGGAAATGGTTGTGGAGATGGTGGGTACTGCTGTCCCCGGGCCACCTGCTGTCTGAGATAATTCAGTTCTCTGTAGATCGGCCATTCACCAAAAGCGAGAATACAAAGCATAATGATATTTGCAATTGGCACAAACATCAGCAGGCCAAGAGCACCGTTGTAACCTGCCTTGGAAAAAATCCTCCAATAAATCACAACCGCAAAAATGATGGCTATCAGGCTGAAAAGGGAGGAAATAATGATAATGGTTGCCAGTGCACCAGTATTTACAGTACCCGTGTTGTAGTTGTACATGTTCGCCTCTTTCTCATGTTGTCATGTCACGTCCTGACTTACTACTGCTGGAATGACTAATGTGTGGTAAAATTTTAAACGAAAGCCAACGCTTTTGATGGTGTCTACCCCAGACAGCTAAGGTTTATGTCCTTTGCTATTATAGCATACCTCATGGCAGAGTTTGCAACTTGTCTTACTTACATGAGTAAGGATACTGCTGCCCACGTATGCCAGTTTGGTCTAGTTCTCAAGTTCGACCACAAGCCAATTCCTGAAAGGGAATATCCCCTCCTCATTCCGTGTTATAAACAATGAAGTTAGCAATCTCTCTTTGTGAGTGCTAGACACTCAAGTTTGTTTTGTGCTATAATCTGGCAATCAAACGATGAGACTGCTAAAAAGCAGAAACGGTAGCGAACTTTTACTGCTGAGCACGGAATACGAATACAAAGTATAGATGTCCTCACTGCGCAAGACTACTCCGTATTCCAAGTAAAGAGTAAAAGTTCACCATCGTATTCCATAAAGTTAGGAGCATACAATTACATGAAGTGCGAACGTTGCGAAAAGAATCCCGCTCGTGTCCGTATCGACCAGATTGTCAACGGCAAACGTGAACAGCATTACCTGTGTCAATCGTGTGTTGATGAGTTGATGGCTGAGGCTATGAGCCAGATGGGCGGCATTGATGGTCAAGGTATCCCAGGTGGTGCTCCCTTCGGTTTCATGTCCAATAATGGTAATTCTGCCTCCGCTGCTGGTGGCGTAAACACTGCTACTGCTGAGCGGCGGGCTAACAATAATAGTAAAACACCGACGTTGGATCAGTACGGGCGTGATCTTACTGGCGAGGCTGCGGAGGGTAAACTAGACCCGGCATCAGGCCGTCAACGTGAGCTTCGTCGCCTGATCACCGTGCTAGGACGTCGTCAAAAGAATAACCCTGTACTCATTGGTGAGCCGGGTGTAGGTAAGACCGCCATTGTCGAGGGTCTGGCGCGTCGTATTCACGAGGGCGATGTTCCTGCCACCCTGCGTGGCAAACGCATCGTCTCACTGAACATTGGTGGTATGGTTGCAGGAGCGATGTTCCGTGGTCAGTTTGAGCAGCGTATCAAGTCCATTCTTGAAGAACTGCGGCAGGCTAATGATGTGATCCTGTTTATCGATGAATTGCACACGGTTGTAGGTGCGGGAGCCGCCGAGGGCGCGGTTGGTGCTGCCGATATGCTTAAGCCTGCATTGGCGCGTGGCGAGTTGCGCTGTATAGGCGCGACCACTCTAGACGAGTATCGCAAACACATCGAGAAAGATGCTGCTTTGGAGCGTCGTTTCCAGCCCATAATGGTCGATGAGCCGTCGGTGGAAGAGGCCGTCGAGATGCTACGCACAGTACGTCCCAATTATGAACTGCATCACGGGGTAAGTATTACTGACGAGGCCATAGAGGCTGCAGTCAAACTCTCTGACCGCTACATCAATGACCGTTTCCTGCCCGATAAAGCGATCGACGTTATGGACGAAGCTGCATCCTCTCTACGCTTAGAGGCGACTGAGAAGGGTATCATCAGCCCAACTCTCATCTCTGATCTGGAGAAGGAACTGGCTGATATCCAGGCGAAGAAGGAAGCGGCAGCAAACGCCGAGGACTATGAGCGGGCCGCGATGTTGCGCCAGCAAGAACTGGTGACTCAGGGGAAACTGGATAAAGCGCGTGCGGAATCAGGGAGTTCAATGACACTGCTCGTTGCGCCTGAGCTTATTGCCCAAATTGTTGAGAACTGGACAGGTGTACCTGTCAGTCAAATGCTTGAAGGTGAGCGTCAGAATCTGCTGAACCTGGAAGATGACTTGCGTAAGCGCGTCATCGGTCAGGACGAGGCTATTAGTGCTGTTGCTCGCGCTATCCGTCGCTCACGGGCTGGACTGAAGGATCCGAAACGCCCAATTGGCTCGTTCCTCTTCCTTGGTCCGACCGGAGTTGGTAAGACGGAACTGGCGAGAGCACTGGCCGCAGAACTCTTTGGCGGCGAGGATAACCTCATTCGCCTCGACATGTCTGAATACATGGAGCCTCATACGGTCTCTCGCCTGTTTGGTAGCCCTCCAGGTTATGTTGGACATGACGAAGGGGGTCAATTGACCGAGCAAGTGCGCCGTCGACCGTACAGTGTGATCCTGTTGGACGAGGTTGAGAAGGCACATCCAGAAGTCTTCAATGCTCTGTTGCAGATCATGGACGATGGCCGGTTGACTGATGGTCAGGGCCGCACAGTAGACTTCAAGAATACTGTCGTCATTATGACCAGTAACGCTGGCAGCGCCGACATGAAACGAGCGGTGCGTATTGGATTCTTGCCGCAAAAGACTGAGGATGCACGAGATGAGCACCACGAGGTGATCCGCTCCAAGGCTATGGAGGGTCTGAAGCGTATGTTCCGGCCAGAGTTCATCAACCGAATTGACCAGATCGTTGTCTTCCATGCCCTGGGCAAGGCGGAACTTTACAGAATTGTTGATCTGTTACTGGCCCAGGTTCGGTCACGCTTGATCGACCAGAAGATCGAGCTGCAGGTCAGCGACGAGGTACGTGAACTATTGTTGCGCGAAGGATTCGATGAGGAATATGGTGCTCGCCCGTTGCGGCGCACGATTCAGACTTACATCGATGATACTCTGGCTGATGCGTTGCTGAATGGTGAAATTACCCCTGGTCAGGTTGCATACCTGGTGCTGCATGATGGCAAAGTTGCCATTGAAGCGCAGGAAGTAATGCAAGCGGCGTAATAGATACAAATTTTGTAACGATTCAGCAGGGGGTTCCAAGGGGCCTGCAAGGCCTCTTGGCGGGGTGTGGGGTGTCCCCACCTTCTCCTCACCCTGCCGCTGGAGGCGGCGCACGAGCAAGGAGACCTGAAGAGTTACCAAATTTTAAAACCTGCTACATACCGTTCATAAAACGGTATGTAGCAGGTTTTGTTTTTGTATGTTACGAAAGACTCAACAAATACATTTGCCATCCTATTGAGTTTTTAAGCGAACTCTAATCTTTTATTAATGTAGTAACCTTGATTTGAACCTAAGCTCTTGCTACAATTGTCTCATTTGAATACTTACAATAATTTTGTTTTGTCATTCTCGGAAGGAACGAACTAATGAAACGCGATCAGAAGAAGAGTGGCCGTCTGGTAAATGGAGAAAGCACCTTCAATGTGTATTCTTCTGTCGCGCAGAAAGATGAATCGGATAGCACACACAATAATTTCCAGGCGGCAACTAAGCGGCTCAAAGCTCTACTCTCTGTAACCGATACAGCGCTCACATATCTTGCTCTCGACGACCTGTTGCATGAATTACTTAACCGCATTCGCGAAATCATGGCTGTAGATAACATTGCTATTCTGCTGACGAACGAGGATGGGCAGTACTTAACTGTGCGTGCAGCGCTTGGACTCGAAGAGGAAGGTGCTCCCAACGTTCGCGTTCCTATCGGGCATGGCTTCGCGGGCTACATTGCTGCACATGCTGAACCACTCGTCGTCTATGACCTCTCTAAGGTAGAGATTATCACTTCAATACTTCGCGAGAAGATTCAAACGATGCTTGGCGTTCCCCTGTTGATCGAAAGGCGAGTCATCGGTGTTATGCATGTCGGCACAGTGACTTCCCGCCGATTTTCCGTAGATGACGTACAACTGCTACAGCGTGTTGCTGATCGTGTAGCATTGGCGATCACTCAGTCCCGATTATACCAGGCCGAGCAACGTGCGCGTACTGAGGCGATAGTACGTGCTAATGAGCTTGAGGCAATCTTCGAAACGATGATCGATGGTATATTCTTCTACGATAACAATGCCCATCTACTGCGCACGAATGCTGCTGCCCGCAAACTCTTTGGACTCGATTCAGCCCCAGGCTATTACACACACACGCTAGATGAACGTGCAATTCAGTTTTTTCCACGTGATAAGCGTGGTCAGCCAATACCTAAAGAGCAATGGCCGGTCTATCGTGTCCTGGGTGGTGAAGTGCTGGCAGGCATGAACGTAATGAATGCCATGGCTCGCCTGGCCGATGGTCGTGAGTTAGAAGTGAGTATAAGCGGCGCGCCGGTACGTGATACCGCGGGGAGCATTATTGGTGGCGTCGTGATCACCCGTGATGTCACAGAACGACGCCACCTAGAGCGAAATATCCAGGGTTACGCGCGCGAGGCTGTAGCCCGTGCTAACCAGCTTGAGGCCATTATCGAAGCTATGGCTGATGGTGTGCTCATCTACGATGCTGAAGGGCGCCTCGTGCAGGCAAACAAAGCTGCTCGTGATCTTATCGCACTAGACATCGTACCGGACTACTTCTCACATTCTGCGCAAGAGCGTATACCTCAATTACTTCTGCGTGACGAACGCGGTCAGCTTCTTCCGGAAGATCAATGGCCGGTGCATCGTATACTGAGAGGTGAAACACTCGAAGGCACAAATACCATGGATGTAATCGTGCATGCGCTCGATGGGCGAGATATGCGGCTCAGTACCAGCGGAGCTCCTGTGCGGGATTCAGAAAGGCGAATTGTAGGCGGCGTTCTCATCATACGGGATGTGACGGAGCGACGTCATTTGGAGCAGCGTACGCATGATACCCTCAATGCTTTATTGGCCATTGCGGAGGACCTCGTATGGGTACCGAGTGAAGCTAGCCAGGCTGTGGTACCTGCACCCGATCCATTGACCGCTATAAGCAGAGTAGCGCGGCGGCTGGCAGATCTAACCTGTAGCGTTTTGGGATGCCAGCGTGTCGGAATCAGCATAGTGGAACCGGAGACGGAGATAGTACGGGCAGTAGCCGTCGTTGGGCTTGCACCTGAACAGGAAGGCCAGTGGTGGGCCGAACAGAAGCAACAGGAGGGTAGCCTGCGCGATAATCCCAGTCCAGAGCTTGTCTCGATCTTGCGCTCGAACGAGATACTCATTCTGGACTTGACACAGCCACCATTCAACGAACGGCCCAATAACTACGGTTTTCGTACTCTGTTAGTCGCACCGATGGTTGTAGGCAGTCAACTCGTTGGCTTACTCTCATTAGATTATGGAGGACTGGATCACGAGTATACGCAAGAAGAGATTGTGCTGGTCAAGGCCATAGGTAAACTTGCAGGGCTTGTCATTGAACGTGAGCGACTATTGCACGAGCGGGCGGAATCGCGTGCTAACGAACTGGCTCTGCGCGAATCTCATAAGCGTATGGACGAGTTTCTTAGCATGGCCAGTCACGAACTGAGAACACCACTGACCACTATCAAAGGCAATGTCCAATTGTCAAAACGGCAATTGAAGAACCTGGTGGGCAGGGCGCCCCAGGCTGATGAGCTGATGAGCAAAATCGAAACGATCCAGGAGCTACTCGAGCGGGCCGATCACCAGGTTAGTTTCCTAAGCCGGCTGGTGGGCGACTTGCTGGATGTTTCTCGCATCCAGGCAAATATGCTTGAACTGCATATCCAGCCTGAACCGTGTGACCTGGTGGCCATTGTGCGGGAGTCTGTAGAGGATCAGCGCAGGGCACTTCCCAAACGGACCCTGCACCTGAATGCTCCTTCTGCTATGAGAGGATCGGTTATGGCCGATCCCGAACGTATTGGGCAGGTCGTGACTAACTATTTGACCAATGCTCTTAAATATTCTTCTGTAGATCGCCCTGTTGATATAACCGTCAGTATCGAGGGGAATCTTGCTCGCGTCTCGGTTCGTGATGAAGGGCCAGGGCTGTCGCCCGAAGAGCAAGAGCATGTCTGGGATCATTTTTATCGCGTTCAAGGCGTAGAGGTACAGAGCGGCTCCAGTGTGGGCCTGGGTCTTGGATTGCACATTTGCCGGACAATAATAGAACATCACCATGGACAGGTCGGAATGCAGAGTACTCCTGGTGAGGGGTCAACCTTCTGGTTTGCATTACCGCTAGCAAGTGATTCATAAATTCACCGGCCTTAAAAATAGAGGTTGCCCCATTACTACATAGATGATATACTTGCAACGCGATGAGAAACCAATTCATGGCAAGAGAGACAATGGAAGCATGAGGAAGACCATTACGGACAGTCGAGGACGTCCCCATAAAATGGTAAGTCTTGAGAAAAGGGTGGAGTTACGCAAGCTCTATGTAGCTCAGATGCCTCGCTGGCGTCATCCTCTCGTTGGCTATCTTGCTAGTGTGCCATTTGTAGCACTGGGGCTAGCTGTGGTGCTACTGGCGAAGTATTTCCTAATAACCGATAGATTCTACTTCCTTGGCGCGCCCATGATGGTCTCTGTGTTGCTGATAGCTCTATTTTGGGGTGTTGGTCCAGCCTTATTAGGCGTCCTTTTGGGTGCCCTGGCACTTGATTATTTTTTCATCCCCCTCTCTGGCCAGTTTAACTTCACTAACTGGAATGGCGTACTGCAAATCCTACCTTTTGTCGTTGGTGGCATTGTGATTGCCATTATCACAGGACAACGTGAATCTGCGCGCATGCGTGCGCTCATAGCCGAAGAGGAGGCAATTGAACGTGCGAATGAGCTTGCAACCGCAAATGAGGAGCTTGAAAAAGCCAACAAGTTGAAGGATCAGTTTCTTTCAATAGCATCGCACGAACTGAAAACGCCTATAACCACTATCCGTGGACAGGCGCAGATTACATTGCGACGTCTATCCAAGCAGCGAGAACTAGCGCCTGAACTTGCGATTATAAGTACAGCATTAGAGAAAATCGACCAGCAGACTCAGCGACTGAATAGTTTAGTAGACGAACTCCTCGACCTGAGTAGCCTGCGTGCAGGCAAGGTTGGATTGCAGTTGAGTTCATGTGACCTGGTGAACGTATGCCGCGATGTCATTGAGGATCAGCGGCTCTTGAGCGGTCGCACCATAGAAATGGAAGCTCCCTCGTCACTACAGGTGCAGGGCGATTGCAATAGACTGGGCCAGGTAGTTGTTAACCTGGTAAGTAATGCAATCAAGTATTCTCCAGAGGAGAGCCTTGTCGAAGTCCGCTTAGATCAGAGCGATACTGTGGCAATTCTAGAGGTACGAGATGCCGGAAAAGGGATTCCTGAAGATCAGCAAGCGCACATCTTCGAACCATTTTACCGTGCACTAGATGCTCAGGCATCCTCAACGAGGGGCATGGGTCTCGGGCTTGCCATAAGCAAGGATATTGTGGAGCGGCATGGCGGTCGTATCTGGTGTGAGTCACGGCCAGGAAATGGTACCGTTTTTATTGTTGAACTTCCACTCCACTAATTAACGCGCTTTCATCTCCTCAATCAGCCGTAAAAGCGCACTCATTTTAAAAGGTTTGCGTAAAATGGGGATATGCGGCAGTTGTTCTTTCACTTGTTTCAGTTCATCCTGGCTGCATGCTGAAACGATGATGATGGGAAGTCTCACAGGGGAGATAACTCGATGAATACGTTGAATTGCGCTCAATCCAGAGATATTCCCTGGCAACAATAGATCGACAATAACAAGATCATAGGGTAGAGGATTGGTGGCGCCTTCGACATCCTCTGCCAAAAGCACATCCAAAAGTGAGAAGCTTTGGGTATGTATCTCAACACTGTGTCCTGCCATTTGCAGCGCAGTAGTCATGTAATCCAGAATAGCGGGATTGTCTTCCAGTAGTCCAATCTTCATTAGGGCTCCCTTTGCTCAACACAGCGCAGCATAACACAAGAACGGACTTCTAAGACTATCTTCAGGGCATCACTATTATTCATACTGGACGGGTAGGTGAGAATTATTGCTTGCGGCGCTCGGCGCCATCCCTTACTTCATTGAGGACCCCTTAATAAGTGTAGCATATTTCATTTACAGTGAATATTTTTTGGGGGGCGAATAGGACAAAAGTGTAGGGTTTCTAAGCTGACCAAAAAGAGGTTGACAGCAAAACCTTATATATGGCATAATACGTTCGCAGCAACACGGAGAGGTCGCATAGTGGCCTAGTGCGGTGGTTTGCTAAACCACTGAGGGAGCAATCCCTCCGAGAGTTCGAATCTCTCCCTCTCCGCTTGTAGGGGCGTAGCTCAATTGGCAGAGCGCTCGTCTCCAAAACGAGTGGTTGGGGGTTCAAGTCCTCTCGCCCCTGCCTGGTAAAGAAGCACCTGGGCTTTTAATCACTGCTTCAAATTCGCCGGAAATTGATAGGTTGAGGCGTCATCCGGTTTGGGATGGGGCGTGCCATACTCCAATGTCACTATATCATGCGAAGACAGCGGTACCTCTGTATTCAGCGGAGATGCAACAACACTCGCAAGTGGTTTACCGTTCACGAAGATTTCCCACCCCGTCGATCGAAGCAACTCTGAGGGAAAGTTGAGGTTGGCAAAACCATCGTGCCAGATGGTCAGAAAATCATCTAATGCCAGGTTGTGCAATTTTTGCGAAGCCTCAATATGAACAATGCCATCATTTGTATGGGTATGCATCCAATAAAAACAACTGCCATCAGCAGCGATGCCAATATTCTGCGGAATAGTAACAAGCTTTCCATTTATATAGATCGTAAGGTGAATATGGATGTGATAGCCATTCTGCATCACTGGATCGCAAGAAATGCCATTAATTGGCGGATAAGCCGTGTTAGTGTTCAGTATTGCCTGCATGCGCAAGAAGATGATACCGATCAACCCAAGTAATAGAACGCTGCTCCCGATTGTTCCCCATAAGATCGTACGGACACGGCGGCGATGTTTGCGTCGTTGTATACGTGCCTCGCGCCGCCCTTGACGTAGCTCTTCCTCTTCAGTGTTGGGTCCTGGTATCATTTGCTGACTACTCATCACATTTCCTTGAGAAGTGTGATTGACGATCTAACAATCCTGATTTCATTGTATGCAACGGGATAGATTGATATGGGTAACACCACGCAGGAACCTGGAATTGGCCGGGACCTACATTGGACCTGGGATGAACACAAGGTATTGCCATCTTGAACCGGCTAAATGGCTCATCTCTGACGATCCACATTCTTTTGCAGTTGTGCAGCTCGGCTTTTCTCACTATACTGCTTGATTAATTCTTTTAAATGAGGGTCGTTGAGATCAAGACTCCCACTGTTGGGATGAGTTGAGCTGGCATTGAAAGGGATGCCCGTAGGAGTAACGCTATTACTGGAAGCGGGAGAGAAAATACGTGTCCTGGGTGCCAGATTACTATTCGGAGAAACGAAACTACCATTATTAGGGGCAAAATTGCTGGTAGGAGAGGGAGACATGCCCTTAGATGGAGTGAATCCGCTATTGTTAGGTGCTAAGGTACCTGTTGCGGTGATACCATCAAAATCCAAACCTGCCGGAGCTTGACTATAGAATTCGCCATCTTTGCTGCCATTGGCCTGAAAGTTACCGTTTGTGCTCATGTTCTGCGGAGCATCACTGGTTCGTACCCGACTCCAGGGTTTAGCTCCACTTGGAGGCAGCTTTACCTTTCTCGTTGGAAGCAGACGCTTGCGTAGGAACCGCCATACTACCAAGAGAAACAATATAACGGCTGTGATACTAGGTAAACCAATGGCTAGTGCGATTATTGGAAGTTCAGTGTTTTGCCGATCTTGAGATGGACTTTTTATATTGTTAGAGGTCGATGAACCGGTTGATGTTTGATCTTGACTGGAACTCTGCGTAGCAACTGTACTGGCTGTTCCGAGTGTGGCATTGACAGCTGCAGTGGGCTTCGTACTTGCAGTCGGAGGCGGTGAAGTTGTTGATTTTGCAGAAGGAATAGAGGTAGGAGTGGGAGACGGAGTAATTTTCTTGGTAGGAGTAGGCTTAGGCGTAGAGGTAGAAGTGGGAGACGGAGTAGGTGTCGGAGTAGGCGTAGAAGTGGGAGACGGAGTAGGCGTAGAGGTAGAAGTGAGAGTCGGAGTAGGCGTAGGTTTGTCATTAGGAATTTGCACATGCTTCGTAATTGAATTCACATCTGTCGTCGCAGAAGCAGCTACAGCATGCATACTGTTAACAACTGCAATTGCGCTATACAGTGAAAACAGCAATATTGTAAGGGAAAGAACTCCTACAATAATCCTGCTTGGGGTTAGCGTGGCACAAATGGCTTTATCCGAACGCTGGATCCTACTTGAACGTACTTTCAGGTTATTTTTCATATTTGCCTTCCTCGACTGGCTCGGTAGTACCAATGAGACCCCTTTGCATTTTCTTTTTAAAGACATGTTGATATGTCTTATTATCATCCTTCCTACTCATTTCGGCGCTGTCTCGGTGCGACAAACAACCCTACTTGAACCTGTCTCTTGAGCGCCTCCAATGTCGGATCATACGGAGCTCTTGTGGAATCATTATCAACGGGTCCAGTGCTTCTTCCAGCAGATTGTTGCAGCAGATACGTATAGGGCGTAAATTGCATTTCGTTGGGTGAAGACTGTACTGATTGAGTGACTGTAGGAGACCTACCATTAATCGGATGGACCTCATGCCCCATAGAAACTGGAATTATAGATCCACTGTATGCCGGTGCTGCCGACCAGGCTGATCCAGGCGTATTTAGTCCGCTATTCATTGGAGTTGGCATAGCGTTCCCCGGAGTAGAACTGCTGCGTTGCCCATTCTTCCAGGATAATCCACTGCTTTTGGTAAGCCCGGCTGAAGGGGGGATATCTCCAGCCCTCCTTGAACGAGCTATTTTACGCCTGACCAGCAACAGAGCGCCAGGAATAGCTAGCAGGAGCACCAGTGAACCGACCGCCACTACAATTGGGATTATGCTGCTCGGCTGGTTTGTAGTCTTTGTACCACCTGGGTTACCCGTAGTGTTCGTTGGTGGTGTCTGACCCTCGTCTGCTTTCTGTGATACTGCTGGCGTTGTGGAAGCTGATGTAGGTGTCGTCCCTGTGGTTGCAGTAACCGTGGAAAACGAGTTTTGGATTGGGGTAGCATCTGGTCTCGGACCTGGGGTTGGTGGGGGGGTTCCTGACGGAGCATGATAAGTGAATGTAACTGATGAACTGAGCGATGGTGGCTGGCCTTTGCCGAAGTCAGCTATAATCATATATGACCCGCTCACAAGTTTGGTTGTCGGTACCGTGAATGTCTTCGAAATTGAACCATTACTATTCGAAACTACTGGGTTTATTCTGAAAACAACCCCTCCGTTTACAGTTTTCCAGAACAATTGTACTGTAATGCCAGCGGGGAAATAATTTGATCCAGTGATAGTCGCATGCTTGCCTGCGGTCAGTACTATTGGAGAGATTGAGACGTGCGGCGCTGATTCCGACAAAACTGTATAGGTACTGGCTATAGCTGTAGTACTTCCGAAAACCGCACACACCGTATATGTATCCAACTGTGTGCCTCCTGGCCAACGGAACCAGCCACTGAATGAGCCGCCATTTAGCTTTCCTCTCTGAGAGTTCGGCACAATCGAGCAAGAGGATGCAACTATGAAACCAAAGGAAACCTGTTCTCCATCTGCATCGGGCCAACCTGAACCTCTGACTGCAATTGTTGCTCCCACCGGACCAGAAGAGGGACTGCTTTCCACACTCTCCGAATCAGTTTCTACTGTTGCGTATGATGGTGAAACGTGATGTATCGCTTCGTAGAACAACGAGCCAAGACACAACATCGCGCTAGCAAGGCAGGCAATGCTTACAGCTCTTGCACCAAGTTTCATTACAAGCTTCCTTAAACAACGTGCTTTACAGGTAAAACACGTAGAGGCCACCATCGAGGTCGCCCTATTTTGTATATTCCCCCATAGTAGAAGTGTAGTAGAGGAAGAGCATTTGCGTCAAGAAAAGAGGTAATTGGTACTACAATCCCTGTAATTTTAATTTTCTACATGTAGATGTGTCCCGGAACTCAGCGGTACTGCTGATATGCAAGAGGCCCGCTCTATCCTCCCTCGGCTTATCTTCTCGAGGATATGGTTGTATTTACCTTGCCAACTCCGAAAATCAACCGAAAGCCCGTTTATTGGAAATAGATGTGTGCGGGAACTTTTTGAGTTGTCGGCGACAAAAGCTTGCCTACTGCTTCCAGAAGTTGGTTGGGTTACGAAAAACAATCTGTAGGAAAGAAACAACGTATGCAGACAGATTTTTGGATGACAGAGGAGACATCTCACCCAGAACAATGCCCTTTGTGTAGTAAACCACTGAAAAATGGATCAACGACATGCTTCTCTTGTGGCTTCACAACCCCTCCTCCTTCCGGTTCATCCGTATGGATTGATCCCACCGTCTATGCGTATCCTACCTCATTATCACGGGTACAGCCCTGGTGGGTCTCTCAGCAAACAGAAGAGCGAGATCCCAGGCAATTCCCAAAACCAAAACAGCAGCCAAACCCAATTACTCCTATTCCTCCACGTGCTTCTGCACAACCAGCTAATGCCGCGCTTGGCTCGATTGTTATACCAAATGAAGGTAGTTTCGACCAGAAAAATTCTCCCCTTGGCAGAGAGAATAAGCGGCTAAAGAAGAATCGAAGCACAATTTGTCCTCCAGATGAAGTGTCAGCTCTTGAGAGCGTACAGAAAAACTCATCTGTCTGGCAATATGAATCGCCTAATTTTCACGCAGCTGGCAGCGTACCGGTGCTTTCGTTATTAGTTTCAGAAACCCCTACGCAGCCCGAGCTGGAGTCGCGTAGCAAATCAACACCCCATTTGCCTCATATTGATGAGATTGATACAGTTCCCACCCTGAAAGATACCCATTTTTTCGCATCTTCTAGGGCACTTGTTCCCATCACTTCTCAATATAACATGGCAACTTTCAGTGGAACTGGCGATACTACTGTCAATGTTCTCGCATCCACAGAAAGCAGCCCATCCTCGTGGACCTCTGGAGCAGCATCTCAGTCATCTTATGCGCACCATATTTCTAGCCGCAGCAAGCGCAAGAATGTCCGCTCTACTATTTCACTTAATCCTCTTGATCGCATGCGTTGGTGGCTGTTACGCCCTGGACGTATCGAGTTTATGTTATGGTTGGGTGGAACAATCACGTTGGTCACTGTCACATGCGTACTCTTGCTGATCACCGCCTTTAGTTTTGAATGGCTCACTCCTGGCTCTGCAGGCATTTCATCAACAAACTCGGCCGGAAGTTTTGACGGATCGCATCAGCAGGCAACTGTAACTGTCACTCCTGGATTGGCTTCGACAGGCACTAATACGGGAACTCAGCGTCCCATTACAACAAGTGTCCCCAGCACCCCTGGGCGCTCGTCTCCACCTGGTGTCACCCCTATCCCAACGTCAGTTGCTTCGGGTGGCTCTGGTGGCCAACCCACACCCGTCGGACAAACGCCAGTCCCTGTCAGTCCTACGCCCGGCAAGACGCCGACAGCACCGCCCACGGTGACGCCGACAGCATCGCCCACGGTGACGCCGACAGCACCGCCCACGGTGACGCCGACAGCCAGCCCTGCCGTTTCGGGAAGTTCAAACCTGGGTAGTGCATTGGGCTATACTGGAGGCCCTTCATTGGGTAAGCAATTGGCTAGTCTCAACCCCTTGGTATGGGTAATAATAGCTTGCTACAGTCTCTCAATGGCACTATTGGGCGTTGCAGGTGTTCTGCATAAACGTCGCAGATGATGCACCTCGAATATTCCTGATTGGATCTCAGATCCATAAACTCAAGATGGCAGGAGTTGAACTTATTGTATGCTTGGAAGAAAAAAAATTATATTGAGTTTTGTGGCGCTTACAATGCTTATTGGCAGTGTCGTCCTGGCATTTGGTGCGCTTGGGCATGATCTACACTCGACATATGCGCAGCAAACGGTCGGTGTAACGGTACAGGACTTTTATATCTCAGCTAGTTATGATCCATGGGGGACGACTTTCGACAGTAATGGAAATGTCTGGTTGGCTATTCCTGGCTGCGATCCTTCCCCTACTTGTAGCTCTAATACTCCTCCAGGAGTAATTGCCAAATATAACCCTGGCACCAAAAATTGGATGGCTACCTACCAGTTACCCTCTGGTTATGCTCAACCCCTCTTCTTGGCGTTTGATGCACAGGGGCGATTGTGGTTTCCTATGCCGATGGATAACTCTATTGGTATGCTCAATCCTACTAATAAAACCTTCAAACAGTGGGCTATTCCTACGGCAAATGCGGGCCCATGGGATATAGCTGTTGACCACAACGGGATGGTCTGGTTCACAGAGCACTATACCAATCAGATTGGCCGCTTCGATCCAGCTACTCAAACATTCATGGAGGTGCCTACTCCCGCGTTAAATAGTCAGCCATATGGTATAGTAGTAGATGCTTCCAACAATGTGTGGTTCACCGAAAATAACTCGTCGGTTGCCCTGATTGGCGAGTATACCTCAGGGGGCAGGTTGCTGGAGTATAAGATTCGTAACAGTCCTGCGCCTGGGTTGACGCCTCATTTGATGATAGTAGATCCAAACGGCAATATCTGGTGGTCGGAGGGATGGGCCAGTATGATCGGGGAGTTAAATGTTTCGCAAGCTGTGCCTGGCACCAATAAAGGCGTGACCGAATTTGCCTATCAGAAGCCCTGCGGTAATTGTGGCTCGCATACCTCTGGCATTAGCGTCGATAGCAATGGGCTTATCTGGTTTGATGACTCATTGCAGAACATTTTTGGGTCGTTTCCCGATAGTGGGAGCGGCTCATTTACGCTCTATAATGCACCAACGACAAACGGTCATCCACATGATGGCTTAAATGTGGATGGGCAGAATCGTATCTGGTTCAGTGAAGAGTTTGCCAATAAACTTGCGCAAGCGGTTCAAACAGGTGTTCCTATATCTACGCCAACAAATGGCTCATCGCCTTCGCCAACGAATACGACAGTCCCGTCTCCTACCTTAACACAATCACCGGCGGTGACTCCCTCACCCTCGCCAGGTACTACACTGGCACAGGATACTTTCCAGCGAGTTAATCAGACCTTCTGGGGTACCGCTTCGGATGGTCAGACCTGGGGTGGTGATGCCAATAGTTCAAATGTATTTTCCATAATGGGAAAGGTCGGTCAGATTGCTAACGGCAGTACCAGTTATAGCGCAGTGCTTGGACCGATCGCAACAGACGCTCAGGTTTTGTTTAGCGGCTCACTGAGCAATTTCAACAATACCAATCTTGGAGCTGTCCTACGTTGGATGAATGGTAATAATTGGTACAAAGCCTATTTCGATGGCACTAATCTCATCGTGCAGAAAAAGGTAAATGGTGCCACAACTATCCTGGGGAAAGCCCCATTTGCTGCTACCGCCGCAACCTCCTATACCTTGCGTTTTAGCTTGGTCGGCTCGACTCTTTCAGCGAAGATCTGGCAGACAGGTAGTTCTGAACCAGCAAACTGGATGGTCACGGTACCCGATAGCACATTCCAGTCGGGATACTGTGGCTTGCGTATACTGGTCCAAAACGGTGCCGTAGCAAAAATTACTAGCTTTAGCGCCACATCACAGTAACATATAGGGCGCTCTTCATTGCACCCTTGTTTGGGCTCGACTCTCCACGCGGACGCGATGAAGAGCGCCTCTATAATTGAAAAAACGCTCTTTTCTCTGACATCTCCTCATAATGCTTCAGGCGGGCCGCAGGCCCGCCTGCGAGGAGAGCAACGTGCGAGGCCCCTTCGCGCTCCGGCAGAGGACTGCGCCCTTTGCACTCCCATGTAGGAGTGGATTCCAGTCTTTTCTCCGTAGACTTGCCCGCCTCGCCGTGATACAATGCATTGGATTGGGCATTAAGATACATTGCATGTCCATACTCCTAAACATACAAGGAGAACACTCTATGCCACGAGGACGCAAAGGACCTCCACAAGATAGTATCGATAGTATCCTGCTGGCGATGAGCCGCCGCTCTGATATCGAATCTGAGACACTTTCGCATTATTTTGATCGTCTGGATGAAGAATGGACAGACGGAGCACGAGATAAGGTGCTACACCTGCTGCGCACAAATGATGTTACAGCGCAATCCGCGGCTGTGTTGATTCTTTCTGAGCTAGCTACTGACTTTGATTTGGAAGAACTAGAAGACTTTGTTGCTGATCCAACCGTTGGTGATCTGGCAAAACTTACATTAGCGCCCGTACTAAAAGAGCTAGGTTCAGAGATGGCAGATGATGGTATAGTCGAATACCTGAACGATCCCGAAGCCGCGATGCTCCGGATGCAGATGCGCCTGCTCGAACTGGTGGGGCAAAGTGAACTAGGTGTGGAATCTGTGCTGGAAGATGTGCTCACAATGCCAATGGATCGCCGCCTGGGCTTCATAAACTGGCTGGGAAGTAGCCAGGACCCACGTGCTATCCGGCTACTCATTCCTTTGCTTGAGAATCAATCTAGTAAAATTGTGACGGCGGCAATTGAAGCTCTCGAACAATTAGGACCCATCACTGCGAATCAATCGATACCGGCTTTGAATTACCTGCTTGCTAACAGCTCAAATCGTCAATTGAAACAACGGGCAAGAGCTGCTTTAGGACACCTGACTATGTATTCGACTTCTGGTGTAGAAGATACCGCAATGGAACAAACTTTTCAGCAACTAGAGCCATTGCACGAAGCGCGTGTCAGTTTCGTTGACGGGTCAGGCGCTCAGATGGTTATGCTCTCATGGCAACGTGATGATGGGTTGCTAAAAGGCGTCAATGTGCTTTACCAGGATACTTGGGGCATCAAGGACTGCTATGGAACCGACGAAATGGAGGTTGATCGTTGGTCTGAACTGGTGGAGAGTATGGAAGAGCAGGGCTTTGGTAGCTTTCAAGTTTCACTGGATTACTGTCGTGCTTTGATCGCGGATGCTCGTGCTATAAATAAACGCACACGTCATAAATTGCCTGTTGCCTATGCGATCTGGAGACCTTTGATCGAAGCTGATGAGTCATCAAAAAAGAGTACTCCTGTTGAGGTCATCCTGGAGCACATTACTCTTACTCCCACCCTCGCTCAATTAGCTGAACGTGGTGATGAGCTTCTACAGTTACGGGAATTTGAATCCTGGACGTTTGAACCATTTGCAAGCATTCAGCCATATGTTAATTCCTATATAGGAGCTTTTAGTCCTGTAAATTCCTCACGGGGTCGTAAGCGTAAAGGAGTACAGAAAACTAATCAGGAAACGATTGTAAGCGAGGTGCTTGAGAAGGTTGTCGATGATAAGTGGCGTCTGCTATACGAGGCTCGTTTACGCCGTCAGGGGGCTCTCTTCCAGTTTGTGGGGCGTCAAGATGATGCTCTGTTAGTGAGCGCTGTTGCTGCTGCGCTCCACCCCGATTCCGGTTTAGCACCGCAAGAACAGCCTTTTCTGCGGGCTTTTATGCATCGTTCACTCGCCAATGGCCTGCTCCGTATGATGGCTGAGGCATTGGAAGGAGGGCCATTTAGACCCTTACCGCTCGATCTGTTCTCCGAGAAAGATGATCTTTACTTTTAACGTAGCTCTGGCACCGCCTCCGGCGGCAGGGTGGGAGAGGAAGGCGGGGACACCCCGCACCCCGCCAAGGGGCCTGCAAGGCCCCTTGCAACCCTCTGCTGAATAGTTACCTTTTAACATACGAATTAGACTACCAAACCGGGTTCATTACCAGTCCAGTAATCAGCTTCGGGTAAAAGTAGGTGGATTTCTGTGGCATCCGGTCATCTGCCTCCGCTATGTCACAGATTTGTCTTACCCGTGTAGCATTCAGTAAGAGTGCGGCTTGTGCATCACCCTTTCGTACCGCATCTAACGCCTGTTGCGCATCGCGTGTATACTGGATGTGCGTCCCTGCAGTCATGTCTTCAGCTCTCAGTCCAAGCAACTCCTCCAACACCAGTCTATGCGTGACCGCGACATCTAGCGCATTCCAGGGTGCTGAATGCCTGCTCTCCTTCATACGCTCCTTGCCCCCATCATTCAAGGTCAGTAGCCAGGTCTTCTCCGACGTGCTGAGAACAATTGATGGAGTGGATGCTCCCGCCTGCGCCAATCGTTCGAGAAGCGTCTCTTGCGATTCCCCTGCTGTGCCTGTTTCGTGTATAGTGAAATACCGCGCAAGCTGCTGGTTTGTTAGCTTGTTGAGCGCATCCTCACTCAAGCCGAACAGCAGGCGATGTGTGGGTAATACCAACAAACCGGGATCATCCAGATCGGTCAGGGCCATCAGCACAAAATTCGCTGCATCCTCAGGGTCTAGCTTTCGATGCATTGTTCGTACTTCCTCGCGGTAGTTGAGAGCTGTTTCATAGCGATGGTGTCCGTCCGCGATAAACAGTTGACTCTTAGCGAAGAAGTTTTGGATAAGCGCAATCTGCTGCTCGTCAGTGATGGGATGCAGAAGGTGTTCTTCATTTGCCTCGTCGGTAATCTGTATCTCGGCTCTAACACCGTAGGAACTGAGCAGTCTGCGTATCATGCCTTGAGGATCATCGTACAGGCTCATAATGGGGCTCAGGTTCGTAACGCATGCTCGTAACAGCTTCAGACGATCGTCTTTTGGTTTAGACATTGTGTGCTCATGCGGTAACACAATTCGTGCGCTCCATGGCTCCAGTCGTACACGAGCCAGCAGGCTGGAACGTGTATAAGTCTGACCATTGTGTGTGTATATCTGCTGGTACAGGTAGTAGCAGGGAGTCGGGTCCTGCCGCAAAATAGCAACCATACGCCATTCAGCGTATATTGATGCCGCTCGAGTGTAGCGATTATTCAGTGTAGTATCCCCTGGCTCATCAAGTCCCAGTTCGAGACGAATAATATTATAGGGACTGCGGGCGAAGTATCTCGCCTGTGCCTCCTCTGAGATCACATCGTAGGGTGGGGTGATAACCTGTGCCAGGTTGCCGACTACTTCACTATTGTAACGTATCCCTCGTAATGGTTGAACATCGGCCATCGTTTGCTGTTCCTTCACTTTCAATAACGCTTGGTTTTTTCGGTCACATTCTATCACGCACGAGATAATCTTATCTCACCGCTTTTTCTCCTCTGGAGTATGCAGCACATTCATTACTTTGTTCTAAAAATATTAGAATATTTGTTCGAAAAACCTCTTGACAATTTGACCGATCCATGGTAACATGAGTCTTGTTAGAACAAAGGTTCAAAACTAAATATGCTCTCTCAACCCCTATCTTTCTTCTTTATCAACCTCTTTCTGGCGGTCGGGTGCAATCCCCCTCTCCCCCTCCCGACCGCTGTGGCGGGAGAGCTTGCTTGCCCCATTTTACTTATTTCCTGCTATATCTTGACGCTTCTTGCTTCTATCGCTAGAATGAAGGGAATTAAAAGCAGGTCCCTCGTGTATGAAAGGTACTTGTATCGATGGATCCAATGCTAGTGGAGTATATCGGGTTTATTATAGCCGCTCTCATCCTCGGTTGGGCTCTCGTAGAGCTTAACAGGAAATACTTTCACCAACGAAAGGTAGATTTTAAGCGACTGGACAATTGGGTCAAGTTGGATTACAACCGTGCGGATGATGTTGAAGAGCCCCTACCGAGCAAAGTTAGCAATGAGGGCCTGAAAGATTCACCTGAACCGGACATTCATGAAAGAGCACAACAAAATGGACATCATTCGGAGAGTAAAAAGCTCTTGTAAAAACAAGTAATATTGCTGTTATGGCTTTCCCTTATTCTTTTTGCTCCTCAAGCATGCGTGTTACTTCTGCTAATACATCATGTACGTCCAACTCTGGAAAGTCCTCGGATTCTCTTAGTCCATCCGTTAACTGGGTCTCCCCGCTAGTGTTTGCTGCTTGCTGCATACCTTCAAACTCCTGGAAAAAATCTTGCTCGCACGCATCCAGGGCTTGTTGAGTTGTAAGATTACCATAGATGATACGGGGAATCAGGCTATGGTACATTGCCACTGTTTGCATTATTGCTCTGAAGACAAGCTGAAACTGTTCCTGTGTGATCCCTGTATTAGCAAGTGGCACGGCCTCCTCCAAACGCACCTCTCCATCATCCAGGTCGAGTCCAAATTTTCCCATCGCGATACGATAGTTGACTGCCAGCAGGGCTTCGAGACATTCCAGGCGCTTCCTGGTTGTTACTGAGCTGATGTGTGGAACGATCAGCATCAATTTCCGTGCCTCGTCATTCTGTTGAATGTTTACAATCATCCGCCACTGTCCATTGTTTCCATGAAAGGCAAGTTCGATAATCTCCTGCTGCTGATCTACATTGGCGACGCGTAGACCCATTTCGGTCAGGTAGTTCAAAAGTTGGGGGATACCGAAACTATCAGCCATGCAATGCTCCTTCTGTATCTACTAACAGTTGGCCGATGAAGTTTGTGAGGCAATGGCGGTAAATAAATATATTTACCACCATTTTGTTTCAGTATAACATATTTTGATTAGTTTATTGACGAACAAATAGTCTAATGAAAAGGCGGAAGACCTGGCAATAGCAGGCCTTCCGCCTTTTCATTAGCTTCAATTTCCATCCAACATTTCACCTTGAGTAAGTGCCATGCCGGAGCTACGCTCGCTAATCTCAACGTTAGCACCTACGCCCTTGCGGAGCATAGGCACCTTGTCGAGGGCTTCCCAGGGCGCGTCGATATCGGTGCGACCAAAGTGGCCAAACGCAGCGGTGGGTTGATAGATGGGACGACGCAGGTTCAGCGCCTGTATGATGCCTGCCGGGCGCAAATCGAAATGCTCATCAATCAAACGGATGATCTCCTCATCGGAGACTTTGCCCGTACCAAATGTATCGACAAAGAGCGATAGCGGACGGGCCACACCGATTGCATAGGAAACCTGTAATTCCAGGCGGTCTGCGAGACCAGCAGCCACAATATTTTTAGCGATATAGCGTGTCGCATAGGCGGCCGAACGATCTACCTTTGTTGGATCTTTTCCGCTGAATGCGCCACCTCCATGGTGAGCCATGCCACCATAGGTATCTACGATGATCTTACGTCCGGTCAGTCCGGCATCGCCCATTGGACCACCAGTAACGAAACGCCCGGTAGGGTTCACAAAAAACTTTGTGTTGCTATCGAGCAAATGCGCTGGAATAACAGGTTTAATGATATGTTCGATTACATCCTGGCGAACCTGTTCCTGATCGATGTAGTCCGCGTGCTGCGTCGAGATGACTATCGTATCGACGCGCACAGGGCGACCATATTCGTACTCTACAGTCACCTGGCTCTTACCATCAGGGCGCAGGTAGGCCATCGGACCAACACCACCCCAGGATTTTCGGCGCACTTGCGAGAGCTGGCGGGTAAGTTTGTGCGCCAGGCTGATCGGCATTGGCATATATTCGGGAGTTTCGTTGCATGCGAAGCCGATCATCATACCCTGGTCGCCAGCACCGATGCGCTCTAACTCATCATTGCTCAGGTGTACCACACCGCCTTTCGTCTCCAATGAGTGACTGACACCCAGGTCGATGTCTGGCGATTGTTTCCCAATCGAGGTTACCACGCCACAGGTTCGGTAGTCGAAACCGTAATCCGCGCTGATATACCCCACCTGCTCGATGGTCTTGCGCACTACCGCAGGCATGTCGATCCAGGCCGTCGTCGTAATTTCACCTGCGACAAGCACTAGGCCTGTTGTTGTGGCAGTCTCGCATGCTACACGTGCTGAATGGTCTTGCGCTAAAATCGCATCAAGCACACCATCCGATATCTGGTCGCATAATTTGTCAGGATGCCCCTCAGTAACCGACTCGCTTGTGAAAAACGATTTCGGACTTCGCATAAAATTGCTCATTGGTTAAAGTTGATCTCCTTTCTTGAGAACCTGCGTCCCAAGTGTCAAATAGAATACAAAAAAACCCCTGAGACTCAGGGGTGTTAGAGTTATGGCTCATTCCCCTCATCTTGCGGTTTATACCGCCGGAATTGGCACCTTTCCTGCATGTCGGCAGGTGGGTTGCCGGGCTTCATCGGGCCGTTTCCCTCCACCTCTCTGGATGAGAGCAGATATCGCTGCGCATCTTTAGTTATACAGGTGCTACTCGCTTACAAAGAGTATATCCAGGAAAGAACTCGCCTGTCAAGCAATATATAGTGGCGCGATAAAGCATGCTCCTACAAAATTGCTCGCTTAGGTACCTGATTCCCACGAATTCAGGTATTTTTCCTGCACTGAAGTGAGCGTATCAATGCGCACACCCATCGAGTGGAGTTTGAGGCGCGCAATCTCTTTATCGAGTTCAGCAGGCAGCGTGTAAACGCGAGGTTTCATTTCTTTCGCGTGTGTAAGCATGTACTCGGAACCTAGGGCCTGGTTGGCAAAGCTCATATCCATCACGCTTGCGGGATGTCCCTCCGCGGCAGAAAGATTGACCAGGCGCCCCTCAGCCAGCAGATGAACCTGGCGGCCATCAGCATAGGTGTACTCATCTACGAAGTCACGCACGCGGCGCTTTTGGGTGGCGAGCTTCTCCAGCTCTGGAATGTTGATCTCGTCGTTAAAGTGACCAGAATTTGCAATCAGAGCACCATTTTTCATACGCTCCAGGTGCTCGCGGTCAATTACATTGACGTTGCCAGTGACCGTGATAAAAATGTCACCTACTGCTGCGGCTTCAATGCCAGGCATCACACGATACCCGTCCATCACCGCCTCGAGCGCACGAGTCGGATCGACCTCGGTGACGATCACATTCGCGCCCAAGCCATGCGCGCGCGAAGCGACGCCGCGACCACACCAGCCATAGCCAAAGACCACAACAGTACGTCCCGCCAGCAGAATATTGGTCGAACGTATAATCGCATCTATCGAACTCTGGCCCGTACCGTAACGATTGTCGAACATGTGCTTGGTATCCGACTCATTGACTGCCAGTACGGGGAAGCGTAGCACGCCATCCTTCTCCATGCTGTGCAGGCGAATGACGCCGGTGGTCGTCTCTTCCATGCCGCCAATAATCGCGGGAATCAGTTCGGTGCGCGAGGTGTGAAGTGTTGAAACAAGGTCGCAGCCGTCATCCATCGTCATATTGGGCTTATGGTCGAGCACAGCATTGATATGGCGGTAATACGTTTGCTCATCCTCGCCCTTGATAGCGTAAGTTGGGATGCCATACTCGCTAATCAGAGCAGCGGCTACATCATCCTGGGTTGAGAGCGGGTTCGAGGCACAGAGCACCAGGTCTGCGCCGCCGGCTTTCAAAGTAATTGCAAGGTTCGCGGTTTCGGTGGTTATATGCAGGCAGCCCGACATACGTATGCCCTTCAAGGGTTGATCTTTCGTAAAACGCTCCCGAATAAGACGCAGCACCGGCATTTCCTTGGCAGCCCACGCAATGCGGTCTCTACCGCGTGTGGCTAACAAGATATCTTTGACATCACCTTTGATTGAAATTGTCATTAAAAATGTATTCCCTTTCTTCGAAAAAACATGTCTGTACTAGTTACAATGGTATCGTATCACTTTTCATCGTGATTCTCTTCGGAACAGACGCAACTGATACATCCGCTACAAGTGATACAAATGATACAAGTGATACAAACTACCGAAATGCATAACGTTCCCGATTATCTTTTTGAGTATTTAGGCTCATCTCGGATACCAGTTAGGATCAAAATGCGAACACTCAACGAGGCTCTGATAACGTCCTGCAACATCGTCCATCGACAAGGTACGTAAGCGACCAATACTGAAGTCTTCACACACGTACGATCCAATGATATTTCCGTGTACGACGCCACGCTTGATCTCATAAATGCTGTAATTACCATCCTGCTCCGGTTCAACGGTAGAAAGATAGCCAAGCAATCCTCCTGCGAATGCATCACCCGCGCCCGTGGGGTCGATGACCTCTTCGAGCGGATACGCCGGGGCGCTAAAGAACGTGCCATCAGCGCCAAAGAGCATCGCTCCATAGCTTCCCTGTTTGACCACTACATACTGTAATCCCACATCCAGCAGTTGGCGCACACCTGCGACGATACTGGAGCGATTGGTATATTGTCGGATCTCTTCTTCACTCATCAAGAGCATGTTAACGCGCCTGATAACTTCGCTCAACTGCGGGCGTGCAGTCACGATCCATAGTTCCATCGTATCGAGGACCGTGAGATGTACTCCGTGTACCTGCTCCAGCACTTCTAGCTGCAATTCTGGCTGGATATTAGCCAGGAACAGCAATTTACTGGAGAGATACTCCTCAGGGATAACGGGGTGGAAGCCCGCATAGACGCCTAGCTGGGTATCCAGGGTGTCACGCGTATTCATATCCATGTGGTAGCGCGCGGTCCAACGAAATGTACTTCCCTCAACAATCTGCAGACCAGCTAGATTTACCGGGCGTTTACGCCAGAAATCAAGATGCTCGCGTGGAAAATCACTTCCCACTATAGCTACCAGGTTGACCTGGCTATACAGCGAAGCCGCTGTTGTAAAGTATGATGCAGCGCCACCAAGGGTTTCCTCTGCCCTCGCAAAAGGGGTCTCGACTGTGTCGAAAGCCACAGAGCCGACAACCAGTATAGACACTCCTCCATCCTCCCTTTCAGAAAAACATGCATTATACGGGCGTCGAATTACTCAAGTGTTCGATGACGCCATCAAGAAAAGCCAGTGTATTGCCGAATTTCTCTATGGCCATATCACGGGCAGGAGCAGTATTGAGAGATTGGTATAATTCTACAAAACGCTCTTCGATATGCCGAAGGATAGCGGCCAGGATTTCAGCGTTGACGGCACGATTGGGATAACGAGCGCCAAACTCGATCAATGATGTGACAACTGCCAGTCCGCTCAATCGGCCTAGTTTATCGGCATCGTACAGAATTCGTATCTCCAGGGGAACCGATTCCCGTTCATCAGGAACAATGGCTTTGGTATGTGCCAGGATGATCTGCTCCACCCTGCTGATGTGCTCGGATGGCACGTCGAGTTGGTGCAAAAATTCCACGGCCATCTCGGCTGATTTCAGATGATGGCCAGGAAAACCATACTTAACGGTAGAGATATTGTGCAGATAGGCTGCGATAACCAGGGCATCCATGTCCAGTGCGCTGATATCTTCCCCGCATCCCTCCAATTCTGCGGTCAGCATCTTACAATTCGCTACTACGGCACTGATATAATGAAATCCTTCCTTGCCCAGCACTGTTTCCACATGATCCGTGACAGCTTGCACAACTCCCATGTCCATCAAGTATCAGCCTGCCTCTCAGTATCATGATAGCCCAAACAAAGCTCACTTAACGACATTTTATATGGTGGTCGAGCTATACCTGCCTCGGTAATGATGGCGGTCACGTAAGAGTGGGGTGTGACATCGAAAGCAGGATTTGCCGCATCTATGCCAGCAGGAGCAATCAAAGTCCCTCGCACGTTTGTGATTTCATCAGAGTTACGCTGCTCTATAGGAATTTGCTCGCCCGATGAAAGCGTGAGATCAATCGTGGAACGCGGAGCTACCACATAGAAAGGGATAGAGTGCGCTTGTGCCAATACCGCGACACTATACGTCCCGATCTTATTAGCTACGTCACCATTGGCAGCGATCCTGTCGGCACCAACAAAAACAGCTTTGATGCCTCCATGCCGCATGAAATAGCCTGCCATACTGTCAGTGATTAATGTTAAAGGGATACCTTCCTGCTGAAGCTCCCAGGCGGTCAAACGCGCTCCTTGCAGCACGGGTCGTGTCTCATCGACGTAAACATGCAGGTGTTTGCCAGTTCTATGCGCGACGTACATCGGTGCCAGAGCTGTTCCCCAACCCGCGGTCGCCAGCGATCCAGCGTTGCAATGTGTCAGCAGGATGTCGCCATCTGCAATCAAATTTGCCCCATAGCGACCCATTTTCAAACAGGCTTCGAAGTCCTCATCCGCAATCGCCTGGGCTTCGTCCTTTAAGACCTGGGCCAAGCGTGACAATGCGTATTGTTTGCTGATAGCGCGATTGGTGCGGCGCAGCATACGTTCACAACGACCCGCAGGTGCTCCTGTGCCTCGCCGGTTGTCAGTGTTTCACCACGTTCGCGCAGTAGACGGTAAATGGCCAGCGCCATTCCAAAGGCTGCTGTGACGCCGATAGCCGGGGCGCCACGCACTTTCATCGTTATAATTGCCTCTGCCACCTGCTGCTCATGGGTGAGCGTGAGATAGACGACTTGTCCCGGTAGGAGTGACTGGTCGATCATACACACAGATTCGCCCTGGGCGTCTTCCTGCCACCAGACAGTTCGCATCTCACGCAGGTGCTTTTCGTCCGTCATAGAGAGGTAGTGCTCCTTATTTCCACTTGGATTGCTTCGTGTATGGTACCATAAGTAAGGGTTTATGGGCAAATGCGCCGGACTCAAATTCATTTCCCCCATCAGAGTCATTTCCCCCATTAGTACTAACTCAACGGCTACTGATTTCGGCGATTCTGGCGGATATGCTAACATGATAAACAATAAATTACGCGAACGCCGTTATCATTACTACATGCATCATCATGTTACTGAAAGCGTTGATTGTCCGTTCCACTACACAGAAGGATGAAAAGCCTTTCCGCACCCGCAGGAACATTAATATGAAGTCTGCGTGGCCCGGAGATGTGCTACTATCGCTTGATGGAACGGACAAGTCGATAGCTGTAGCCGTTGAAGGGACGTAGTGCATGGCCAGGGCGGAAACCAGGGAGAACTCTTGGTCCTTTGACCAGATTTATGATGAATATAAAACGCCCATCTATAACTATGTGTATCATCTGGTAGGGGACCGCGAGCAGGCAGATGACCTGACACAGGATACCTTTTTGAAAGCGTTTCGAGCGCTACCGAAAATGGATGCAAACCTGAAGTTGTCGGCCTGGCTGTATCGTATCGCAACGAATACAGCCTATGATGCGCTACGTCGTCGCAAGTTGATTGCCTGGCTTCCCTGGCAAGACCTTGATCACGAACCAGCGGATGTAGAAAGTGCTGACCCTCAAGAAATTTATGGTACAACAGAACTTGTACGTGCAGCTCTCCGTCGAATGCCTCAGCAGTACCGGGCAGCATTATTGTTGTATACTCAGGAAGGCTTCTCTTATAGCGAGATTGCCCACACTCTGAATATCGCCGAGAGTGGCGTCAAGATGTACTTGTCCCGTGCGCGTCAATCCTTTAGAGAACATTACAGGGCATTAGAACAAGGAGGAGGCACAAAATGAACTGCGAGCAAGTCGAGGAGCTACTTAGCGCTTACCTTGACAATGCGCTCGCAACTGGAGAACGGCGAGAGGTTGCTGCTCACTTACAAACATGTACAAAATGCAGCGCCTTACTGGCCGAATTCAGTCGCAACGATGCCTTACTCTCGCATCTGCCCCGTATCAGTCCTGATCCGTCCGTGCGCAACCGCATCTTTTCTTCACCCGAATTTCTTGAGCTTACAGGTACATTCGATATTATAAATGAGACCCAAAAAGAATGGACGGTACCTAAGCTCCCCGCGAAGAGCCCTCGACGCGATACGCCAGGTCGTCCACAGTTAATAGCCCTCCCCGGGGGCCGTAGCACCTTGCCAACTTCAGCAGTAAAGCCCGCAACCCAGCAACGACAATCAGCCCAGCGTCGCCGAAATTCGGGAAGATTGCACGCGTTGCTGCCGGCTATCGCTGCCGTCGTGATTCTGGCTATTGGTGTCGGAAGCCTGCTCGGACTTAATTTCTGGCTACATCAAACTCAAACAGCAGCGGGTAATGGAGCAATTACTCCACCCGCTGGTCCACAGCAGAGTGGACCTCTAGCAGCCGGTATGCGCTTTGTTTTCCTGCGTGATGGGACCCTCTGGAGCGTTCTCGCCGACGGCAGCAGCAAACAGGCCGACCGCCTTACTACTGCCAATGTAACGGTAGCAGCAAACTGGGTGATCAGCCCGGCACAGGCCGGACGTGCAGCTGGTGATATGCTTGCCTACATTGATCTCCAGAATGCCCTCATCCATACTATACGCAGCGATGGGCAACAGGATAACATTATCAAGCAGCCTTTGCTCAAAACAAGTGTGCAACCCACATCTGTTTGGGATACTGATACCGGAGCGACTATCCTGAATAGCCTTGCCTGGTCAAAAGATGGGAGTATGCTTGCATTTGTTGCAGATCCCACTGGCAGTGGCCAAACACGACTGTATATATACTCGACTGTGACAGCTACGACGCAGGTGGTGCCACTTTCTAGCAAAGGAAGCGTTTCTCATCCTGTCTGGTCTCCTGATGGTATACGATTGGCCTTTGAGCTTACGAACAATGGGTTGATCAGTATTCTCGACTATAATACACAGAACCATGGCGTATTGACGATAACCAACGGGATAATTTCGCGGGCAAATACAGCAGAGACCGTCCTAACTCTGGACTGGTCACCGAGCCTGGATGCACCCGCTATTACCTGGAGTGTTGGAACAATAGGGCATGTCCACAGCCTTTGGGTCCGCCGTGTAGGTGTAGGTGAAGCGATTGCGCCGCACCAACTGCTGGTAGGTGACTACGTTCAAGCGATCTATAGCCGCAATGGTCACAATGGGTTGGGAAGTTGGCTGGTTGTGACTTCAGTTTCAGGACGCGCTGGTGATTTATGGCGTATCGATATTGTACCTGGTTCTGGTTTTGTACCCCTGACTGCCGGTAGACAAGTCAGTTTTGCACAATGGTCGCCCGAGGGTACGCATGCTGACTACCTGGATGCGCTTTCTTCAGGCGTGGGTACATTGCATATCGTAAACGTAAATTCTGGCGTTGACTCGCTTATTGCCAGGGCGGTTGTCAATGATCCTGTCCCGGCCTGGTCTATTGATGGCCAACAATTGGCCTATAGTACAGGATCACACATCGGTATTGTTAATTTACAGGCAGGTGCTCGAATACTTTTCCTCAAACTGAATGGAGTAGCTTCAACATTCGCCTGGTCTGCCGTCTCGCCGCATCAATTAGTCGTTGCCTTGCGCGATGTAAACCAGGGCATCTACCTGGTAGATTCGCAGCATAACACCTTTCTGCAAGTGGATAAGCAGGGAGCCAGCGGCCCAGTCTTGTGGACAGAGATTCCCTGATGAATAGCGGCCCAAGTTCTTAGCCGGGTCTCTATTTGTTCTGTTCGCATGGAATACTGATAGGAGCAAAATTGTAAAATCTTCAAAAAACTGTCATAGAATGTCTAATTGTTGAGAAATTTGATACCAAAATTGATAACAAAGAGGGTGATCATACGTTATAATACATAGGCCTGGGATGGAAGGCGGGATGTTCGTGGGCAAGCAGATCCACCTCGACGAGCAAGCTTGTAGCGTACATCTGATTATTCGTGCAACCTTTTCCCCATGGGGTTTGTACGCGCACCTCTCAGAGTCGCGCGTTGCTTCCAGCATTCGCGTGGTAAGGGGAGGACGAGCTGGCACCCCGTCCTCCCCTTACTTTTTCTAGGCATTAAGAAGGGGTTGAATGCGATTCACTGTCCGGTCACTGGGGGGAAAATTAATAATTAGCGCGGCATTAACGCTTATGCTTTGTATGCTCCTTTTTTCAGCTGCCTCCTGGTATGTGTTGAAATCCTTGTTTGAGCACGAAGCAAAAAGTGATGCTACTTCACACCTCATACTTGTTAAGCAAGCATACCGAACACAAGTTGCTTCATTGAAAAGGAACCTCACTGCAGAAGCTGCTAAAACTAAGATAATTGCTGCTCTAACCTCCCCCAGACTATCTGCACCTGCATCCAGTGAGTTAGCATCCGCAGTAAATCAGTATGGTCTCTCGTCGGCTGCTATCATCACTATGGATCGCAAGGTAATAGTAGGTATCCACTACCCGAAAGTCCTTTCTGGTACTATTCCACTGATAAAACAAGCCCTGGGTGGTGAAACCGTCTCGGCGCTACAGATGGCAGACGTAGACATCGCCGTTCCTATTAAAATTAAAAATGGTTCAGGTAAGCAAATTGGTGTGCTTTTAGCTTCGCAGAATATCAATGACGGTTTTGCATCTGACCTGGTAGAGATCGCTTCTAATCAGCTACATAGCGATGGATTGAATGTGGTGCTGTGCGAATCGAAGCACATCTTAGGCACGACTGCACGCAATATTACTAACCTGGATCGACATATATCGGGAGATGCCCTTTGTACACCTCGCGCTCTCAATCTAATCGATGGAGCAGAACACTACCTCACGATGTCCGATGTCGTACAAGCTCAAGATCAAATAGATGGCTCACCTCCGTTGGTGATTGTGGACATAGAACCCCTTTATAATCCTAATGTTCATACTGAACGAGCTGTACAGATTCTAATTGGTCTGGGCATCTTTATTATTGCTCTTGGTGTGACTGCCTATACCCTTATTGCGCGGACGTTTTTCGTCCGCCCCATACGCCGGCTGCAATCGCGTGTTGCTGCCCTTGTAGCCGCCGATAGTGCTGACACAGAACTTTCGGCCTCAACAATTGACGAGTTGACTATGTTAGCCCGCTCGTTCAATCTCCTCTCAGAGTCTCTGAATACGCGTGAGAACGAAAGCAACGTCATTACAAAGCAAATGAGTGACTTGCTCGCGATGAGCGATGTTCTGATCTCTACACTGAACCTGGAGGATCTGCTTGGGGAGATCGTCTCACACCTGGGACACATCATGCATGCAAAAGGCGTAGTATTGCTCTTGTATGGCCGCGAAATGCAATCCCCCTGGGCGGTGGCTCAATGGTCGAATTCATACCTTTCTAATGGACATTTACCAGCCTCCAGCTCATCACAGCAATATGGGGCAGTCACCGTACATACAGATCCTGCTGGAGATATCACTATGGCAGTGACTTCAAAAATGGCTGCTATTACAGCTCCAGTCGCTCGCTCTGCTCCACCATCGAGTGGGAAACGGTCGGCTATCCGTGCCCCTAAGCTCACTTCTCAAACAGAACTAGCCTCGTTGCGTCGTCCTCGAATTCCGCGCCCGGCCTTGCGTGATCTTGATATGATCCTGGCACGTATGGCGATTCAGAAGCAGAAGATTGCCTATGGCGAAGACATACACATGATCTATCAGGAACGTGGCGAAACCTGGTCGCGCATGGCACTGGAGGCTGGTTATCGTTCGGTCATCTCTGTGCCTTTGCTTTTGCAAGAACAAACTATCGGTGCGGTTGTGTTCTATGGTGATAGACCCTACCAGGTAAGCCGACGTGATACATTTCTCTTAAGCACTGCAGCAATTCAGGCAGCTATGGCGATTCAAAATGCGCTCCTTTTTGCTGAGGTAAAGGATAAAAACGCTGCCCTTGAGCGTGCGAATAATCTGAAATCACAATTTCTTGCCACTGTTACCCATGAATTACGTACTCCTTTACACAGTATTATCAGTTATGGCGCGTTAATATTAGAAGGGTTCGTTGAAGGAGAACTTACTGCTGAGCAGGAAGAACATATTCAGTTTATAGTGCGCCGCGCCGAAGACCTATCACGCCTCGTAGACGATATGCTAGATCTCTCCAAGATCGAAGCTGATCGCCTGGAGATCAAGGTTGAGCCACTCGCACTTGAGTCGAGTCTGACGGAGGTCGTGAACCAACTGAAGCCAATAGCGAACAATAAGGGTTTATACCTGACGCTGGAAATGGAAGATTCGTTGCCAATGGTTACTGCAGATAGTCATCGCATACGCCAGGTCGTCATTAATATGGTCTCTAACGCTTTAAAGTTTACAGAAGAAGGTGGAGTAACCATTCGATGTAAGTTACTCGAACGCTACGACATGCTGCGTATCTCGGTCAGTGATACAGGTATCGGCATATCACCCGCCGCGCTTGACTATATTTTTGAAGCATTTCGCCAGGCCGATGGCAGTACCACGCGCCAGTTTGGAGGAACAGGATTGGGTCTAACCATTGCGAGGAAGCTAATCGAGTTGCAAGGCGGGGAGGTCACTGTGGAGAGCATCGTTGGGCAGGGGTCGATCTTCTCATTCACTTTGCCTGTAGCCTCTCCCTCCAGGGTACGTGTCGGATAGACAACACCGCAATCTTAAGGTGCCGATTATTGAGCAGTGTATAACGACATTGATACAAGAATTGGAAGCTGTGGATATGAACACACCTGTACCGCCAGTTACAACTCCTGGCACTCGCCAACCTACTATTCTTATTATTGAAAATGAAGTCTCGAACCGCATACTGATCGAGAGAGTTCTCTCAACTCGCGGCTATCGCTGCATTTCTGCCTCGAATGGTCAGGAGGCCTTGAACATACTCGATCACGAACATGTAGACCTGATTCTAACCGATCTCTCCATGCCCGTGCTTGATGGCTATCGCACGACACAGTTGATTCGCGAACGTCCAGCTCTGGTAAATGTGCCAATTGTGGCCGTCACCGCTTACGCGTTAAACGATGAAAACGAGGCGGCTATGCAAATCGGCTGCAATGAATATTTGACCAAGCCCTTTAAGCCACGCCAACTGTTAGAGGTGGTGGATAGATTACTTCTACAGGGATAAACACGAGAAAAAACTACATTGCTGGTACATTTCTGCAAAAAGTAGCGCATTTTGTGAGAATTTGTTATGATACGTGTTAATAGATGTGATCATTAGGCCGGTCATACTTATGAGGTGACCGGTCAATCTCTTTTGGATCACCATTGCTGAGTAATTGCCTGAAAGGTTGATTGTTATGGATATTCGCATCATTGAACAAGTCTTAGAAGAGGTGCAGTGCGATGCGCTGGTTGTAGGTGCTGCCTACATGAAGACGGGCCAACAAACCAAAAAACTTATGTTAGCGGGCACAGCGCGAGAAGTAGATAGCCTGCTGGGGGGCCTTATTCAGGATATCTACACTAATGGAGAGTTCAAAGGTGACCTGGGAGAGCTACTGACTCTTCACCCGGTGGGTAAGTTGCCCGCTAAACGCGTGCTGGTTGTGGGTTTAGGCGCTCAGGAGAAGATGACTACACAGACATTTCGTCGTGCCAGCGCCATCGCTGCACGCCATTTGCAGCAAACAGGAGCGCACCAGATCGTCCTGGCGCTTGATCAAGAGGAGTTTAACCTTGGACTTGACGAGACTGTACGGGCAGAAGTAGAGGGAGCATTATTGGGCCTGTATACTTTTAAAAAGTACAAGCATTCTAGCGTTAACGGAAACGGACAAGGTATTACCAGGATCAGCCTCCTGGCGAGTAATGAAAACGATGCCCTGCTCAAACAGGCATTACAACATGGTATTGCTCTGGCTGAAGCCACAAACTTTGCTCGTGATCTCGTCAATGAGCCACCCAACGTGCTGACTCCAACCGAACTGGCTAATCGTGCCAGCGTTATGGCAAAGCAATTTGGCATGGAATGTGAGATACTGGATCGGCCTGAGATGGAAGCATTGGGAATGGGTGGCTTGCTGGCTGTGTCACAGGGAAGTGCAGAACCACCCAAATTCATCATTCTACGCTATCGTGGCTCTCCTCGAGGTGCGGGAAAGGGTATCGCGCTAGTTGGCAAAGGCATCACATTTGATACCGGTGGCATTTCTCTCAAACCTGCTGAGCGCATGGATGAAATGAAAGGTGATATGGCGGGAGCAGCGGCTGTTATCGGAGCGATGCATGCCATTGCTGCATTAAAACCAGCCATCAATGTCACTGCTCTGGTGCCGGCAACTGAGAATATGCCCAGTGGGACGGCCTACCGGCCGGGCGATATCCTGCGCATCATGAACGGTAAAACGATTGAGATTATGAATACAGACGCGGAAGGACGCCTGGTGCTGGCCGATGCGTTGTCCTACGCTGTAAAGGAGGGTCTATCTCCAATCATCGATGTAGCAACGCTCACAGGGGGCATTGTGATCGCACTCGGTTCGGTAATGTCAGGCATGTTCTGCAACGATCAGGTGCTTAGTAACGAGATTATCGCAGCAGGACAGATTGCAGGTGAAAAATTCTGGCCTATGCCGCTGGATGAAGAGTATGAAGAAGACATCCACAGCGATGTTGCGGACATCAAACAAACTGGGGGACGCACTGCTTCTTCGGTGAAGGCCGCGAAAATCCTGGAGCAATTCGTGGGAGATGCCCAATGGGCTCACCTCGACATAGCAGGTACGGACTTTATCGACGCTAAAAAGTCATACCAGGAGAAGGGAGCTACTGGAGTCGCAGTGCGCTCTCTGGTGGAACTTGTGCTTCTGAGGGCGCAATAACATCTCACTTGCGCTTCTTCGTAAAAGAACTAGATAAATGAGAAATGAAAGGCTAATTATGCTAAAACAAGAAACACTGGTGCCCAACTTCACGAGCAAAGATGCTCTCGTCGCCGAGTTGCTCGATTATATGCATGAAATCGAAGATCTTAAAGCTTTAAGTGGTCTCGCTGAATGGGATCAAAATACCGAGATGCCGGAAGGTGGAGCAGAAGTGCGTGGCTACCAGATGGCAACACTTCAAGGTATCATGCACGAGCGTTGGACTACACCGCGCTTAGGAATTTTGCTCGGTGAGTTGGGCGATGTAATCAGTCGAACAGAATATACTGATGCTGACCGCGGATTAGTACGTGAAGCACAGCGCAATTACGATCGCGCAATAAAATTGCCCCGCAAACTGGTCGAGGAGATAGCTCGTGTACAGGCCGGTAGTTTCGAAGCATGGCGGCGTGCCAGGGAACGCAATGATTTCGCCAGTTTCGCCCCCTGGCTCAGTCGCACCGTTGATCTACAACGTGAGGTTGCAGACCGCATTGGTTTTGCCGAAACTCGTTACGATGCGCTGCTGGATCAATTCGAGCCGGGAATGACAGCGAGCAAACTGGATAAACTATTTGCTCCCGTGCGCGACATAAGCATGACATTGTTGCGCCGCATTGAGGCCAGCGGCAACACAGTCGATGATTCCTGTTTACATGGCGAATTCTCGGAGCAGCAGCAGGTGGAAGTATCCAAAGTGCTTCTTCGTGGTATGGGTTATGATTTCTCACGTGGTGGAATTGCCGTTTCGCCACACCCTTTCACTGCTGGCTTTGGCAGCCCATTTGATGTGCGTGTCACTGTTCACCCCGACAGGCACTTTATCCAGGCCTCAGTAATGGCTGCCATACACGAGGGTGGTCATGCTGTATATGAGCAGGGAAGCGCACCAACACTTGTGCGCACACCCATTGCAGGTGGTGCCTCGATGGGTGTGCATGAGTCGCAATCTCGCCTCTGGGAAAATGCAATAGGACGCTCAGTGGCGTACTGGAAAGGTCAGTTTGCTGCTGTTCGGGAAGCTTTCCCAGAGCAATTCGCTTCCGTGGATGCTGCCACATTCGCTCGTGCGCTTAACAAAGTACAGCCAAGCCTGATACGCATTGAGGCGGATGAGGTGACGTACAATCTGCATATTATCGTGCGCTACGAACTGGAGAGGGCGCTTATCAATGGTCATGCTGCCATTGAAACACTGCCGAGCCTTTGGAATGCGAAGTACCGCGAGTATCTTGGTGTCGAGCCTGCAACGGATTCCGAAGGGGTGTTACAGGATATTCACTGGTCTTTGGGTTTTGGCTACTTTCCGAGTTACACATTGGGTAATCTCTATGGCGCGCAAATTTTCACTGCGCTCCGCAGCGCATACCCTAACTTTGATGAGCGGCTAGCAACTGGCGATACAGCCTTTATCCTGGATTGGCTACGCGAAAAGATGTACACCTTTGGTGCCATCTACCAGCCCGAAACGTTGATGAAGCGTGTTACTGGCGAGCTTCCCGATCCAGAATACTTTGTACGTTACTTGACCAGTAAATTTGAGGTGGTGTATCACTTGCCTTAAATTTCCTGTTAAGCAGGTGAAGGGCAAAGATACGTAGCACGACCTGGGAAATATAATAGGTACCGGATCGTGCTTCGTATCTTTGCCCTGAATATGCTATATTACTCCTATGAAGATTCACATGCGCTATTTTGCCTCGTTCCGTGAATCCATTGGACAAAATGAGGAAATATTGATAGTGCACGAAGGAGCTAGCGTCGCCGATGTGCGTGCATTGCTCCTCGCCCTCTATCCACGCCTGCAGCCCATCATGGACCGCTCTGTCTGTGCAGTCAATCACATCTACGTACCCACAGATACCACGCTTCGTGAGGGGGATGAGATAGTCTTTATCCCTCCTGTGGGTGGAGGTATGATACCAGCTAGGGAGCATCCAGTATGGAGCCATTGATTCAGATTACACGAGAACCTCTTGATCGCAACGCCCTTGTCGCTGCTGTTGCCCACCCCCGCGTGGGAGGTATTGTGATCTTTGAGGGGGTAGTGCGTGACAATGCAAGGGGCAAGCAAGTTCGCTATCTCGAGTATGATGTCTATCCTGAGATGGCAATACAACAAATACGGACAATCATTGCAGAAGCTGAGAGGCGTTGGAGTGTTGATTGTGTCGTGGTTGCCCATCGTATTGGACGGCTTGAGATTGGAGAGGCCAGTGTCATTGTCATAGTAGCAACTCCTCACCGAGCTGAGGCCTTTGATGCTTGCCGCTATATCATCGATACTCTCAAAACACAGGTACCTATCTGGAAGAAAGAGGTAGCTATTGATGGAGAGGAATGGGTAGAAGGGTAATATTTTAAACTTGTGTACACTTCTGTTTGTGAGCAAATAAAGATATAAAGGGTTACGCTATAGATATTTTTATGGTACAGTTGTGAGTAGTCATAGTTTTTCCCGGAGAAAAGCGTTTCGTTACACTCAAAGGCTGTAACAGGGGTTTTCTCCAGGAGGTCGTTGATGAACTTATTCGAAAAGCAATCTCGGCTCAATCAACTTTTCACCCAAAGTCCAGTTAACGCTGCCTATCTCGCCGGTTCACTCTCAACTCGCACCTCATTTGGACACCTAACCGATGTAGATATCGCCATTTTGCTGATGGAACAGATCAAGTCAGATCAATTTCTTGACTACCAGCTCTACTTTTTCAGCGAACTGGCGAAGCGGTTGGAGTCAGACAACATTGACGTTATGATTTTGAATCAGGCTTCTCTCTTGCTCAAATTACAGGTTATTAAATATGGCCAGATTCTCTTCAGCCGCGATGAGAAGCTGCGCGTCTCTTTTGAGACAAAAGCAATAATGGACTACCTGGATTTTAAGAAATTTGACGATATACAAAATCAGGCGCTAAGCCGCCGTCTTTATGGGCAGGTGCTACCCGTTGATAAAGAACTGGTACAGCGACACTTGAAACAGTTGCGTGAAGCGCTAAATATCCTTCGTGACCTGGGTAAGACAAAGCGAGAAGAATTTATAACGGACTATCGCGTCTATGGCTTGGCTGAGCGATACTTGCAATTAGCGATCGAGGCATGTCTTCAAGTCTGTAGCATACTGGTAGCATCACTTGGGTTACGCCATCCAGAGGGCTACTACGAGCTCTTGAGCATCGTAGCAGCCAAAGAGATCATTCCAAATCCATTAGCCTATCGCCTGGAGATTCTCACCAACCTGCGAGACGCCCTGGTACATGACCCTGGTACGCTTAATCGCGATCTCCTTTATGACTATATACAACAACATATTGACGATTTGGAAATGTTTGCCAATGCAGTAGAAGCGAAGCAACCATAGAAGCACACTCATAAAAAGGGAATGATCTAGGTGTTCCTAGACCATTCCACTTTTTATGAGTGTGCTTGCTTATTCTCTGGCCGCCCGCAGAGTGTTCGCCTGCTCCATAGCCTCCGCTGCTTCCTCAGGATGTCCCATCTCCTCGTGTATCTGCGCAAGCGTTTCGTAGGCAAGGATCATCGAAGGATCCATAGCAATGGCCTGTTGCGCAACTTCGAGGGCTTCATCGTAGCGCTTGACTTCGCGAAGCGTGTCTGCCAGGTCGTTGTAGTAGTCTGCATTCAGCGGATCGCTATCAATGGCATTTTCGTAGTTTTCTATAGCCTCATCGTGCCGACCTAGAGCATCATATGCCGTGGCAAGCTGGTAGTATCCCTCCGGGTCACCCTCGAACTGCTCCAGTAAGGTCTGACTGGTCTGGATTGCATCGTCATACCGCTCCATACTGTTATAGGTATCTGCCAGCCCGGCATAGGCAGCTGCCAGGTCATCCTCATCCAAATTGTTGCTAGCATTGATCAGGGTCTGGTAGGCATTCACGGCGTCATCATACCGCTCGCTCTCCAGATAGGCTTCCGCCAGGCTAAAGCGAGCGGTGTAACGCGTAGGATCAAGCTGAACAGACTGCTCGTATGCACGAATGGCTTCCTCCCTATTCCCTTGCAAGGAACGCCAGGTGCCAAGATGTTCCCAGGCATCAGCATCATCAGGTGCCATTGAAACGATACGCGCATAGGTCTCTGCTGTCTGATCAGCGTCACCAATTGCCTCGTAAACTGCTGCCAGCGTATCATAGACGGTGCGTTCTTCGGGATCGAGCCCTAGCATCTGATTAGCTACAGAGAGCGCTTGGTCATAGCGCCGCATGTCCAAATATAGGCTGGCAAGTTCAGCATAGCGTGATGTATCACCAGGATCTTCGTCAACCTGTCTCTCTTGATCCATAATTCGTCGCAATTGAGCATTTACACGTTCCCGTACATCACGCAAGTTATCAGCCGCTAAAGTGTTGTCGGGATTGAGGATGAGCGCTTGCCGATAGGTCTGGATTGCGTCCTCATAAAGATTCTGGAAGCGATAAGAATCTCCAACATTGAGATAAAGTTCGTCATTGTCCGGGTCGTACTCGAGGGCCTGCTGGAAAGTCTCCAGCGCTTCCTCGTGCAAACCTAATTCACTATAGAGATTACCCAGGTTGGTATAAGCGTCAATCAGTTGTGGATCAAGATCGATAGCTCTTCGATAGCCAGCAATTGCACTCTCAGAATCGCCGAGAAATTGTTGGGCTAAGGCCAGGTTATATCGAGAACGGGCATTGGTAGGATTAGCATTGACAGCCTGCTGGAACGCCTCAGCCGCACCCTCATAGTCTTCCTCTTGTGCGGCGGCATTGCCTTTGTCCGTCCACTCTTGCTCTTCCAGGTTAGGAACCTGCTTTCCAGCCCCATTCTGGTTGGCGTTATCGCCGTTTACTACATTTTGTTGTTCATCCATAATACGTTCCCTGTTTCTCCTCTATTTTGTACCTAAGTAAACATTCCTGCGTTCGGGATGTGTTAAGAAGCTTTTGAATTTCCTTGCGTAGTATAGCACGTTCAGCCTGCTGCTTCTAGTAGCAGGCTCATCTATGTCTATTGCTATTTCGATACACGCAAGGTGACTTGAAACTCGTAGCGAGTTCCAGGAAAAAATAATTCAGAATGCTCTATGGGTGATCCTGTCTGATCGAAGGTTGTGCAGGTAAAACGCAAACCAGGTTCACCCGGTTGCACTTGCAAGAGTTCAGACTCACGGGTAGAGGCCATATCACCAATGATCGCTTGTTCCGTGATATACGGAGTGAGCCCCTCACTCTTCATAAGTTGATAAAGTGAGCCTTCAGCTACTTCTTTTGCTCGCTGATAAACGCCACTGGCAAGGGGATACGGGAGGTAATCAACCTCATAAGCAATGGGAATGGTATCCGCAGTGCGCAAACGCTCAAGGCGAAGCATTTGTTCCTCATCTGTCAATTGTAAGAGGCTGCGTAAAGCCCGGGTGCCACGCACAAGCTCATAGGTGAGTAAGAGCCCTCCAGGACGTTTCCCACGCCGTTTCAGCTCATCCGTCAGACTAGTGAGTTCGCTCAATGTCTGCTGAACTCGCGGTTCGCATACAAATGTTCCCTTTCCATGCTGTCGATATAACAGGCCCTCGTTTACTAATTCTGTGAGAGCTTGCCGCACGGTAGCGCGGCTGACGTGATAGCTTGCCACCAACTCCGGTTCTGAAGGTATGGCGGTGTGCGGAGCAAGATGACCCGATCGGATTTGCTGCCTGAGCACTTCTTTGAGTTGGTAGTAAAGTGGAAGTGGATTTGAACGTTCTAACGTTGGCATATACTGTTCCCCCTATGTCCAGACAACCACTTGGAAACATTCGTGTGGCAGTAGTATGGGAAGAATATATCATAAAAGAAAAGAGGCGTCGAGGGTTATTCAAACGATCCATTCGAATGATGAGCTTAGGAATGTGATGTTGGCAAAGATTCGTTCGAAACTTCTTAGTTCAGAAGAGAAGACCGGATCTAGGCTTTCTCTTACAAAGGAAAGAAAGCCTAGATCCGGTCTTAGATCTAGAGCGGGAAAAACTATTTACAATTCTATCGATCTATGCAGCTCCGACACCGTTCTCAGTAAGAACCCTGTCGATCTCGTTTTTTAGGCGCAGCGGATGTGGTCCGATTAATCGGCCAATCTCCCGACCCTGATTAAAAATGATGAGAGTTGGAATAGCTTGAACACGATATTGTACGGGAATGCGCTCATGCTGGTCGGTATCTAATTTAGCGAAGCCCAGTTTTCCCTGGTATTCATCGCTCAACTTCTCAAAAACAGGTGCAATAGCGCGGCAGGGACCACACCATGCGGCCCAGAAATCAACGATAACGGGTTTATCGGATTTGAGTACCTTCGACTCGAAATCCTGGTCTCCTATATGAAACAGGTTGGCATGCGTATCCATTTGTTACTTACTCACTTTCATGTCAATGTATTGGTATGCCGTCGAGATAATTAGAGTTTCTTAAGTAGCCTCTACTCAAAGCAACAAAATTATCTCTTTACTTATTCCTTTTCGACCTAAAAGTAATTAGACGAAATGGGAGATTCTACGTCCAGGGGAAATTGCTGCTAAAAATGATGAGGGGCATGATAAAAAATCATGCCCCGCGAGTATCCAAAGAAATCTGAGCAGCGGCGAAGCGCCAGGTTGGCTAACCTCTGCGATTGCCTCCCTGGATGATGGTCAGGATTTGCAGAATAAAGATGAAAAGGTTCAACACGGTAATAAAGAGTGAGACCGTCAGACCAATGGCATTGGGCATCGTATCAGCCATGTACTTGGCGCGCTGTACATAGTACAAGACGTAAGCTGAGAAAATGCCAACTCCCAGGATAGAGATCACCAGCACGAAAAGCGTACTGTGGAAGAAAATGCTTATCAAACTTGCTACAATCAGCAGGATCACACCCATGAAGAGGTAAGCGCCAAGCCGGTTAAAGTTGCGTTTCGTTGTCCAGGCATACACCGATAAAGCTAGCGACGTAACAGCCGTGATCAAAAAGGCTTCGCCCAGGATATTACCTAGATTAGCAGCCAGGTAGAGACTAATGAGCGGCGCAAGAGCCAACCCTTCAAGGAAAGTAAAGAGGTAAAGCAGGAACAGATTCAACCCCGCTGTATTGATAGCGAAATTCAGGGCGAAGAGGACAATGAAGCCTCCAATGGCGACAATCCAGTAAGTTGAATAAGTGAGATGGATGGCAAGCCCGACAAAGGTACCAATGAAAGCAAAAAGAAATGAAAAGGCGAGTAACCCCATCACTTTGCTAATCAGACTGCCCTCCTGTACGCCCTCATAACCATAAGGCAGCGTTTGATACTGATAGCGAGGGGAGCCAAAAAGCCCACGATTTCCAGATGGACCACCAGTTTGCGGATTATACATAGTTAAACCTCGAAAACCTCAATTGATTACAATGTTCTTCACGTAATTTACGTATGACCAGAGGTAATGGTTGTATTTTACTACCCGTATTTACAGGACCTCATAGCAGCAGGAATAAGTTCGTACACTACTATTTCCGGTATGATTCCTCCTGCTGAAACAAGAATATCCTACCTTTTATATTATAGTAATATAACGCTGGAAAGTGGACAGTTATTTCTTACGCCGGTTGCCTTTCGGTGGTTCAATGGGCGGCTCATCACTAGTTTGCATAGCTAGAGAAGTTTCAATGAGATTGGTAATATCGCATCTTGGGTGGTTGTTATCCGCATGCCAGTATAGTGAACTTCCTGCAGGTTTCCGCATAAGGCCACCGCAACGCGGACAGCGACGTGATTCGATTTCCCCCCGGCCCTGTGTCATGCTGCGTTCTCCTTAGAATCAGATAGAGCGGCATCATAAGTCGCTGCTTGCCTGGTATTCTGAATGATAGACTAAATAGTGTTGGTGAACAGCCTTCCAGGGACAGTCATACAACTTGGTAAAACTGGAAAATACCTGAGCGGCACTCGTCAAAGGATTTTCACATGACACTCCACACGCCACAGATTTCGCAGAAGGCGACACCAACTTCACCAAATGTCTTGCTACGTGTGTTCCAGTGATCGTAGGCAATAGCGATGGAGCCGCAGTTCCAGCAACGGGCGCGTCCCCCAGCTTTGCTTTCTTCAGCCAGACGATGAAGTAACAGGCTGCGGGCCTCGTCAGATCCAGTGTAGCCAGGATTATATGCCAGGTGAAGCAAATTTCCTAGCGGCAAGGAGATCTCGTGTGTCGGCGCTTGTAGGGTGGCTGATGTAGCATAATTTGGCGGGGACTGTTGTGGAGGTGGCTGCGGTGGTCTACGAAATAATTCGCCACGAGCAGTGCGCCTTCCTCCCTCAATAGGAGGTGTATAGTCTTGTCGCTCAACACGATCGCCATTGGAAACAGATGGCTGCGAGGTGCTGGTAGAAGATACGTGCGTATTTCCCATACGCTCATTTATGGGCACGTCTACATGCTGCTCTCCATCCATCGATAAGATCGGAGCTTGCTCAGTGTCTAACGTCTCTGAGGAACTCTCAGATTGATCAGATTGATGATTGTTGTCCTCTGGCTGTTCGGGTGGGTTTGCGCGTCTGCGCCGTGTAATTGGCATAGGAGCTTGCTCCCTCAGAATTAGTGTGTACTCTAGTTGCGATTGCATTATATCACAGCATAGTGAGAAGGTCTACCATAGCTTGTGGAAAATACAGGACCGATTGGTGGCATCATCCATAGGGCGAGCACATTTATCTCCCAAAGCTCATGCCCGCCCAGAAAGCGATCAGATAGCTAACAAAAGCAACTATTCCAGTTCAAAACTGCTAACTGTTAAAGAAGTCTGCATTGATCTTAATAAACTTCTTCCATTCTTCAGGAGTTGCCGATTCTTCAAAGATAGCTGTGACGGGGCATGCGGGCTCACAAGCGCCACAGTCAATGCATTCATCGGGATTGATGTATAGTTGCTCAGCCTCTTCAAATCCCTCCTCACTTTGGGTAGGATGGATGCAATCAACAGGGCAGACATCTACACAGGAAGCATCCTTTACGCCGATGCAAGGCTCAGTGATAACATAGGTCATGGTTTCGATATCCTCCTCTTGGCTCGCTGTGTGTAAGAACCCATCTACATAGCGGCTAAGTTATGATTTTGCTG